>Ga0209499_1000077_pt1 | contig 67920 bp, 59 predicted proteins | sample C_130208_EF_Meta_FD_187306 | JGI IMG/M metagenome (GOLD analysis project Ga0209499, IMG submission 187306) | Freshwater microbial communities from Lake Croche, Canada to study carbon cycling - C_130208_EF_MetaG (SPAdes) (version 2) | ecosystem: Environmental > Aquatic > Freshwater > Lake...
AAAGTGCTGAAGATGAAAATAAGTTTGAAGGAAAATTACCAGGAGAAAAGTCAACAAGTTTTCCACACGAATTAAAGGGAGGAAATCCATTAGAAGTGATTAGGTCGACCCCCTATGGCAATAGCATCACCAAGGACTTTGCACTTAAGGCCCTTGAAAATGAAAAATTAGGTAAAAATGGAACTAGCGATTTTTTAGCCATCAGCTTTTCATCGACAGATTATGTAGGGCATAATTTTGGTCCACAATCCATCGAATTAGAGGATACCTATTTACGCTTGGATAAAGATATCGCTGAAATATTGACCTATTTAGATGCGCAATATGGAAAAGATCAGGTGCTTGTTTTTCTGACAGCAGATCATGCAGTAGCTGAAGTACCTGGATATGCCAATAGTAAAAAATTACCTGGAGGAGTTTTTGACCGAAATACATCTTTAACCGATATGAAAAAAGCGATCAATCAAGCATTTGGAAATGTTGATTTATTAGTTGGCGAAGAAAATAGCCAACTCTATTTCAATCATAATTTGATGGAGAAAATGGGCATTGATTCAAAAAAATTATTTGAAGTAGTTAGAAAATCGTACCAAAAGCAAATCGGTTTTTCGGACCTGATCAATTTAAAAGATATTCAGAGCGCTAATTTGAATGCGCAGTATACCCAATTGATCATCAATGGATATCATCCAGCAAGAAGCGGAGACTTCATGATTTTATTAAAACCATCCTGGTTTATAGGATCGCAGACGGGCACGACACATAGTACCTTATATTCTTATGACACACATGTACCACTGCTGTTTTATGGCTGGAAAATTAAGCCAGGCCAAATCGTAAAAAGAACCTCCATTAGCGATATTTCTGTGACATTGGCTAATTGGCTACATATCATGGAACCTTCAGGAAGTATAGGAAATGTTATTATGCAAATACCCTAACCAATCACTCAAAATTTGCAATTTTTGAAGAATAATAGCTAATTTTGAAAGTGAATTTATAATTAATTTAAGATTATCAAATGAAAATAGCTGTAGTAGGAACTGGATATGTAGGATTAGTGACGGGGACATGTTTTGCGGAAACGGGCAACCATGTAACATGCGTGGATATCAATGAAGATAAAATTAGGCGGATGAAAGCTGGCGAGGTTCCCATTTATGAACCCGGCCTAGAGGATTTATTTCACCGAAATACGGAGGAAGGAAGATTAAATTTTACCACCTCATTGAGTGAGGGTATAAAAGGAGCTAAAGTAATTTTTCTAGCTTTGCCGACTCCTCCGGGCGAAAATGGCTCTGCCGATTTAAAATACATTTTACAAGTAGCCAAAGATTTGGGGCCACTAATTACCGAATATACCGTGATCATTGACAAAAGTACAGTACCTGTAGGAACCTCAGAACTAGTACATCAAGCGATTGCTCAAAATGTGACTCCCGATTTATTTGACGTCGTTTCCAATCCTGAATTTTTAAGGGAAGGAGTGGCGGTGGAAGATTTCATGAAACCAGACCGAGTGGTCATTGGCACTGAATCTGACAAAGCAAAAGAAATACTTAATCGATTATATGCCCCCTTAGTTCGCCAAGGAAATCCGATTATATTCATGGACGAACGTTCTGCCGAAATGACCAAATATGCCGCAAATGCATTTTTGGCCACCAAGATTACGTTTATGAATGAAATTGCAAATCTTTGTGAATTGGTCGGGGCCAACGTAGACGATATTCGTAGAGGTATTGGCACCGATTCTAGAATAGGTAAACGATTTTTATTTGCTGGTATTGGGTATGGGGGTTCTTGCTTCCCCAAAGATGTGCAGGCTCTTGCCAAAACTTCAGAAGAAAATAATTACCAATTTCACATTTTAGATAGTGTGATGAAGGTCAATGAAAAGCAAAAAACTAAATTGATTCCAGTAATAAAAAATCATTTCAATCATGATTTGGCGGGAAAAACGATAGGTATTTGGGGTTTAGCATTTAAGCCATATACTGATGATATTCGTGAAGCACCTGCTTTATATAACATCGAACACCTCCTTGAATTAGGATGTAAAATCAATGTATATGATCCGGAGGCTATGCCGAATGTCAAAGAGCTTTTAGGAGAAACCGTTACCTTCTCTAAGAATCCTTACGATGCAATTGAGAATGCAGATGCGCTCCTAATTGTGACTGAATGGCCACAATTTAGAACGCCTGACTTTGACCGAATGGAAAGTTTATTGAAAAATAAAGTTATTTTTGACGGAAGAAATCTTTACGAAATGGCTCAAATGAAAGAATTAGGATACACCTATTATTCCATTGGCCGCGGGGTGGTAAATTAGGTAACAGGTATTAGGTAATAGGTATTAGATATAAGGTAATAGGTAATGGATAATGTAGGGGACGGATTTACCCCGGCCCAAAAAAAGATAAATTCTAAAAGCAATATGAAGCGAATATTAATTACCGGTGGGGCGGGGTTTTTAGGTTCACATTTATGTGATCGTTTTATCAAAGAAGGCTATCACGTAATAGCCATGGATAATTTGATCACAGGGGACCTGAAAAATATAGAACACTTAGTTAAACTTCCCAATTTTGAATTTTACCATAACGATGTTTCCAAATTTATTCACGTTCCAGGATCATTAGATTATATTTTACACTTCGCATCTCCTGCTTCCCCGATAGATTATTTGAAAATACCTATTCAAACCTTGAAGGTGGGTTCTTTAGGCATTCACAATTGCTTAGGTTTGGCAAGAGTTAAAGGAGCCCGCGTTTTAATCGCATCTACCTCAGAGGTTTATGGAGACCCGACCGTTCATCCTCAACCAGAGGAATATTGGGGAAATGTTAATCCAGTAGGCCCACGTGGTGTATATGACGAGGCAAAGCGTTTCCAAGAGGCTATGACCATGGCTTACCACACCTATCATGGATTAGAAACAAGGATTGTCAGAATCTTTAATACCTATGGTCCAAGAATGCGATTAAATGATGGCCGTGTGTTACCTGCTTTTATAGGCCAAGCATTACGTGGAGAAGATTTAACTATGTTTGGTGACGGTTCACAAACGCGTGCATTTTGCTATGTGGACGATTTAATAGAAGGCATTTATCGGTTATTGTTAAACGACTACACCCAACCTATGAACATCGGTAATCCAGATGAAATTACCATTAAGGAGTTTGGTGAAGAAATTATCAAATTAACCGGGACTACTCAAAAGCTTATTTCATTACCATTGCCTACAGACGATCCTAAGCAACGTAAACCCGATATTACAAAGGCTAAAGCGATTTTGGGTTGGGAGCCCAAAGTATCTCGTGCAGAAGGTTTAAAAATCACCTACGAATATTTCAAATCATTAAGCCCGGACGATTTACATCGAATGGCACATCATAAAGAGTTTTAGTTTAAACCGGGGGGAACCCGGTTTTTTTATAATTCCTGTTGATACGCGAAATTTCGCGTCTTTATTTATTTATTTTTCAGGATAACAAGGTGCGAATAACGCGTCTCTAAAAAAAGAATCATCTTGAGAATAATAGACACAATTATATGTTCTCTTTACATAGAATTTTCTGAATGTAAAGAAGAAGTTAACGTGACAGCATAAAATAAAAAGGCTGCTCTTTCGAGCAGCCTTTTTATTTCGGAATTGAAATATCTTAGTTGAAGATATAACGAACTCCAAATTGAGCTTGCCAACGAGATCCTAGACCAAATGATCTTTGGAATGTTTCAGTCAATGGCGTTGTACCTGAACGGTAAGGGAACTGGAATACAGGTTTTCCTGTAGCCGCATCATTACCTGTATAACTAATTAAACCTGCACGAAGTGTTGATTGATTTAATCCCCACTGAGGAGTCACATAGTTACCAAAGTTAAATACGTCTAAAGTAAATTGTAACGTGTTTTTATGGCCACCAACCTTGATATAGAAATCTTGAATTACTTTAAAGTCGAAGTTCGCTGACCAAGGTAACTCTGCACCATTACGTTCAGCGTATTGTCCACGACGTCCATTCAAATATGAATCTTGAGTAATGTATTTATCCAAATCAGCCCACTGTTGAGCCGCGGTATAAGTACCTAAATCTTTCAACATAATATCACCCTGACTAGCAGGAATAAAAATCAAGTCATTTGAGGTTTGATTGTCTCCATTCATATCACCTGAGTAAGTATATGAGAAGCGACCAGCTGGAGCAGCAGAATAAGTAAATCCAAAAGTAGTACTCGCCTTCTCGTTCAAATAATTTAAACGATATGAACCATATGCATTAAAACGATGTGTTTGAATATATGAAGAATATGAAGCCACATTCTCATTTGGATCACCCGAAATAACACGACCACTCCATTGTGATTGCGCAATAGATCCCCCGTCATTCACCGAACGTGAATCAGAGTTCGTATACGCTAAAGATGCAAAAAGACCATTTTCAAATGATTTCGAAATAGTAGCAGTTAATGCATACGAATAACCTAAATCCGTATTCTTGATGACAATCGCATCAGAAATATTAGGACTAGAAACTGTGTTCTTACCATCCGCAGGATAATTTACACCTTTAACCGTATTACCATAAATGGCGTAATTTTTTACTGAACCAGGAAGTCCGTTAGCACCTAAGGTGTAGAAAATCACACGGTTATCAGCACCTACAGCCTTAACGGTCGAATTAGGTAAATTAACGTTCTCTAAATAAACCGCATTGATGTCCTTTGTATAAATACCCTCTAATCCTAAAATCCAACCATCACCTAAGTTTTTATCTAAAGCCAAATTGGTTCTAAAAACTTGAGAGAATTTAAAGTTAGGATCCGTCACAGCTAAATTGTATGCCGTAGGAGTCAAAGGCAAAGTAATCGCCGGACGGTATGCATTTACATCTGGATTGAATGGGCGGTTTGTTGGGTTAGCAATGTTTTCTGAACCAAATAATACCCCATTATTAGACAATTGATTCGATAACCAAACGTAAGGTACACGACCTGAGAATACACCTAAACCTCCACGAATTTGAGTTTGTTTGTCATCATTCACATCCCAGTTGAAACCAAAACGTGGTGACCACAAAACAGTTGGTTCAGGAAATTTATTTGTAGACGCCAATTTCACTCCATTACGGAAAGTTAAACTAGGTACATACGTATTTGTATACTTTGGTTCATCAAATGAAGGGAATGAAGTGGCATCAGCACGTAAACCAAAAGTCAATTTCAAACCTTTTGCAGCTGTAATTTCATCTTGACCATAAAATGATAATGTTGAACCTTTCATTTCAGCAAAAGGGAAAGTGCTGTAGTTAGACCATTGTTGTTGGTAACGCGCAGGAATTACTTTCGTATCTCCATTAGCCGAATTAATGAAATCATCCACTGACTTAAATTGATAAGCCCCATAATAGTTAGGAGCAAAACCATTCATAAATGAATTTGTCTCATAGGCAAAACCTAGTGTATATACATTCTTTCCTTTGTAAATAGTTAGGTTGTCAGCAATTTGGAAAATATCAGAATTCAAAATGTTATTAGCAGAGAATGGCTCATATCCAAAAGCAGTTAACTCATTTAAATCACCGTTACCAATATCAACAGTCGGGAAGGGATTATCATTCACGGGAGATTGACGGAAGTCACGCATCGCGGTATAACCTACGGTCAAGTTATTTGCGACAGAACTTGAAAACGTTGAGTTTAACTCAGCAATATAAGAATCTAAATTATTGTTGATTCGATACAATGATCCTTGAAAAGGTAATACGGTCGCAGAAGGAGCACGACCACCAGATAATGAACCTGAGTTTGATGGATTGATGTCCGAGTAAGAACGTAAATAATTATATTTAACATTGAATTTATGCTTATCTGAGATATTCCAATCCAAACGTAAATTTACTTTTTGAGAGTATTTTTCTTTATTCCAATTCTCGTAAGCACCTGGATTGTATTTAAATTTAGTCATTAAGAAATCTTTCAAGCGATCTAAATCAGCTGCTTTTGCAACGGATTTGTTTGGCTCTGAACCCGTTCTAGTTGCTACAAAATTGGAACCTGGTTCCGTTTGAGTCTCTTGCTCAAAGGATCCAAAAACAAATAATTTATCTTTAATTAGGGCTCCGCCGATACGTGCACCGATTTGCCCACGAGCAAAAGTTCCGTATTGGTTTACCACATCACCAATTTTATTTCCAACCAATCCTTGGTCAGATCCAAAATAATAACCAGAACCAGACCAATTATTAGTACCCGATTTGGTTACTACGTTGATATTAGCTCCCGTCGCCATGCCTTGACGAACGTCATAAGGTGCAATCAAAACTTGGAACTGATCAATCGCATCCACTGAAATCGGAGATGCTCCGGCTTGACCACCAATCGTACTTGACAAAGCAAAGGCATTGTTAAAAAATGCTCCATCTACCGTAATATTATTATATAAAGCGTTTCTACCCGCAAAGTTCAAACCATTTGCACGTGGATCTAAGCGAGCAAAATCACCTAATGAACGATTCAAAGTAGGCAATGTAGTTATTTGGTTGTTGCTTACAGTTGTAGCAGCACCCGTACGACCTGAGTTGATAATCGAACTACGAGAAGCGACCACTTTAACTTCTTCCAATTGAGATTGATTTACTTCCAATTTGAAGTTTTGGCGTAATTCTTGAGCTAAAGTCAATACAATTCCAGATTGAACCGCATTTTTATAACCCACAAACGAAACCGTAATTTTGTAAGGTCCACCCACACGCATGTTAACAATGTTGTATCGACCATCAGCTCTTGTAGAACCACCATAACGAGAACCCGTAGGCTCATGAACGGCAATTACCGATGCACCTGGTAAACCTTGCCCTTTTTCATCCACTACAGTACCAGCTAGAGCAGCCGTTGTAGAACCTTGAGCAAATACCCCACTCACAGGTAGCATCATCAAAAGCGCGAAAAGCGATCCCAATAACACAGAATTTGTCATAAATTTTTTCTTCATAAAATGTAAATTTTTTATAAGTTAGTTGAACGAAACTTTTCACAAAATAAACCTAAAAAATCAAATACTCCAATTGTTAATGAAAAGTCTTTTCATGATATTTGACTTAATTGATTGACTAATAGGATAAAAAGCACAAATAATAATAATTTAATAATAAACGTAACACTTTAAAGTACAATTAAAATTGAAAATTTAACAAAATCTTAATTTTTAATTATTTAAAGAATATTTTTGTTGAAGAAATTTATATATGATAACGAACAAAGAACCCATCAAATTAACTTCATTTTCACATGGCGCGGGCTGTGGTTGCAAAATATCTCCGCAAATCTTAGACAAAATCCTTACATCGGATATGCCTAAAAAGGATTATCCACTCTTGCTAGTTGGCAACGAAAGCAGAGACGATGCTGCCGTATTTGATTGGCAAAATGGGGAGGCGGTCATTTCGACGACCGACTTTTTTATGCCTATCGTAGATGATCCTTTTGATTTTGGAAAAATAGCCGCCACCAATGCGATTTCAGATATTTATGCGATGGGGGGAACTCCCCTGTTAGCCATCGCCATACTGGGTTGGCCCATCGACAAACTCGCACCCGAAATTGCAGCCCAAGTCCTTGAAGGAGGAAGAGCTGCTTGCGCAGAGGCCGGAATTCCCTTGGCTGGCGGGCACTCAATCGACTCCCCAGAACCTATTTTTGGTTTAGCGGTAACAGGAAAAGTAAAAAAAGAACATTTGAAACAAAATGATCAGGCGACTAAAAATTGCCTCCTTTATTTAACGAAACCCTTAGGTGTAGGAATTTTATCAACAGGTCAAAAAAGAGGTATTGTCAGTATCACTGATCTAGCTAAGGCAGTCAAGCAAATGAGTACACTGAATATTCTAGGTGAAAAGTTAGGCCCATTATCCTATGTAAAGTCTTTAACTGATGTGACGGGTTTTGGTTTATTTGGCCACTTAGTGGAAATGTGTGATGGCTCACAAGTCAGCGCAGAGCTATTTTTCAATAAAATACCCACATTAGATAATTTAGATGCCTATTTAGATCAAAAATGTTTCCCAGGGGGGACAGAGCGTAACTGGGCTAGCTATGGCCAACGAATACAAGAAGGAATCACAGAATATCAAAGACTCATAGGTGCCGACCCACAAACCTCAGGAGGCTTGTTGATTGCCGTGGAGGAAAAATCCCAAGATGTCTTTGAAAAATTCCTGCAAGACCAAGGATTTGACCTACACCCGATTGGAAGGACCACTGAAAAAAGGGAGAAAGCTATATATATTCCATGAAATTATTTTTCAGAAAACTAGGTGAGAAAGGCAGTCCCATTGTTATTTTACATGGGATATTTGGTACGTCCGACAACTGGGTTGGGATCGCTAAAGTCTTAAGCGAAAACCACCAAGTCTTTCTTTTGGATCTGCGTAATCATGGTCATTCACCTTGGTCGGACGTATTTGACTATCAGGTTATGTCGGAAGATTTGATGGAATTCATACAAGACCATTCCCTCGAAAAACCCTTGTTGATCGGTCACTCCATGGGTGGAAAAGTGGTGATGCAATTTGACCTCAATCACCCTGAAACAGCTTGCAAAATAGTGATTGTGGACATCGCACCTAAATTTTATCCGGTGCATCATAGTTTAATTTTAGAAGGATTAAATAGTTTGGATGTGGCTCATTTGGAAAGTAGACAGCTGGCCAATGAGCACATGAAGAGATTCGAAGAAAATGAGGGGGTACGCCAATTTTTACTAAAAAACCTTCATAGAAACGCAGAAAATGGCTTTGAATGGAAGATAAACTTAAAGGTCATCACTAAAAATATTGACGTAGTAGGTTTAGAACTATGGGTTAATCAACCATCACAGACTAAAGCTATTTTTATTAAAGGCGCTGATTCACATTACATTCAGCCAGAAGACCTACGGTTAATCTCAGAAATATTTCCAAATTTTGAGTTGTTTGAGATTCCTAAGGCGGGTCATTGGGTTCAAGCCGAACAACCCGAAGCTTTCATGAAGGTACTAAACACGCTACTATGAAAATGATCCTCATCCCCTGCCCTATCTCAGAGAATACCGCTTCTGATGTATTGCCTGCTGACATCTCGAAATATGTCTTGTTATGCAAGCATTATTTAGTGGAAAATGTCAGGACTGCCAGAAGATTTATCAGCGAACTGAAGTTAGGGATCAACATCGACGAATTAACTTTTGAAGTTTTAGATAAAGACACTACAAAAACCACGGTTTCAAGCTTCATTTCAGCACACTCACATGAAGAATACATAGGAGTTTTATCAGAAGCGGGTTGCCCCGGGATAGCTGATCCTGGAGCGTTAGCGGTTTCCATCGCACAAGAAATGAATATGGAGGTTGTGCCTTTGGTAGGCCCATCTTCCATTTTATTAGCGTTAATGGGTTCTGGTTTTTCAGGTCAAAACTTTACATTTCATGGTTATCTACCCATCGACAAAGATTTAAGAGTAAAAAAAATAAATCTATTGGCAAGAGAAGTCGAAAAAACAGGGTTTACTCACTTATTTATCGAAACCCCATTCCGAAATAATGCGATGCTGGAAGACATCATCCATAATTCACCAGCTAATTCATTAATCTGCATTGCCTGCGATGTAACTAGCCCCACGGGATTTATCCAAACTAAGTCGGCACATGCATGGAAACACGAGTTGCCCGATTTGCATAAAAGACCTTGTATCTTCTTATTAGGTCAATAAATTTGAATTAAAATAGTAATTTGCAGAAATTCCAAACCCCTATGCAGCTAAAGTCTTTTACATTTAATCCATTTCAAGAGAACACGTATTTAATTTGGGATGAGAATGGAATGGGAGCAATCATTGATCCTGGCTGTTATACATTTGAAGAAAGGCAAGAATTGAAAAAATTTGTGGCTGAAAATAACATCGAACTAAAATTCATTTTAAATACGCACGCGCACATTGACCATGTGTTGGGAGTAGATTTCGTAAAGAATGAATATCAAATTCCTTTTTGCTTACATCCCAAAGAAATTCCGATTTTAAGTGACTCCGAAAATAGGGCTGCTGTATATGGATTTCCTCATTATCAAGCGGCTTCAGTGGATCGCTGGTATACAGACAATGAAAAAATACACATAGGCCATATCGAGTTACAGGTGCTTTTTGTCCCAGGGCATGCGCCTGGTCATGTCGCATTTTATGAGGAAAATAATGGGATACTCATCGACGGAGATGTTTTATTTAGACGAAGTGTAGGAAGGACTGATTTTCCACTTTGTAATCATGCCGACCTCATGAGCAGCATTCGCACTGAATTATATACCTTACCCGATTCCGTAAAAGTGTATCCTGGACATGGCGGACCTACCACGATAGGGGAAGAAAAAGTTAGTAATCCATATATCAAAGGAGTATGAGCATCAAAAAAGAAATACCCAACATATTGACCCTAGGAAATTTACTAGCCGGTTGCTTGGGTTTGTATTTTGTCATGCAGTCCAAATTGGATTATGCCGCTTACATGATTTTCATTTCGTTGATTTGCGATTTCCTTGATGGTTTTTTAGCTAGATTATTGCATGCTTATTCTGACATAGGTAAAGAATTAGATTCATTGGCCGACGTAGTTTCCTTTGGAATTTTACCTAGTTTTATCTTACTTCAGTTAGTTGAGCAAAGTTGCGGCAATCAATGTACGATTGGCCTTTTCGGATTTTATAAACCATTCTTAGTTTTCTCTTTAGCGTTGATGTCGGCCTACCGACTCGCTAAGTTTAATGTAGATACCAGACAAACGGATCAGTTTATAGGTGTGCCCACTCCAGCAAATGGTTTATTAGTAGCTTCATTGCCCTTAATCATGCAATTCCAACCCGAATACACATCCTATATTTTAAATTTTAAGGGACTCCTAATTTATAGTATTTTAATGAGTTATTTGCTGGTTTCAGAACTTCCCCTTTTGGCATTCAAGTTTAAAACTTGGGATTGGAAAAGCAATCAGATAAAATTCATTTTTCTTATCTATTGTATTGCTGCCCTAGTTATGCTTAAATTTGTAGCTTTCCCCATCATAGTGATTAGCTACATCCTATTATCTGGAATAATTTTTATCCTCAATCCCTCCAAAAAATGAAATTTTTAGCTGAAATTAATGTAATGCCTCAAAAAGAAATTCTAGATCCTCAAGGAAAAGCCGTGGGTATCGGTTTACAAAATCTAGGCATTCATCAGTTAGCAGATGTCCGTATTGGAAAACATATCACATTAACTTTAGAGGCTGATAGTGAGGCGGAAGCAAATGAAATTGTGACGAAAGCTTGTCAAAAACTATTGGCCAACTTGATCATGGAGGAATTTGAATTTTCCCTTCAAGCCTTGTAATTAAAATTGCTTAGTCTGCAATAGGACCAGCGTACAGGCCTCTTCGACTTTAATATTCAATTTTTCGATTTCAGCGTATAGCAGAGGGTTCTCAGTTCCTGGATTAAAAATAATACGTTCAGGTTTTATTTGGACTAAATCTTGGATTAAATCCTGCTGGTTTTGGGGTCCTACATAAAGCGTGACTGTATGTATATGATCAAAATTATTTGTTCCAACTTGCATGGTCAAACCACGCACATTTCCTGATTTATTTCCTTTCAAAAAGACCTCATGCCCCTTTTCTACTAACAAATCCAATGCTTTAAACGCATATCGATCCGGGTTTGTTGACGCTCCATAAATCAAGACTCTCATATTATCAATAAATATTCGTAATATTAAATATTTAATTCCGTTATTATCGATAAATTAACGAATGGCTCAGAAATTGAACCATTCAAAAGAAACAATTCGCCAACAAAACAATGAAAAAAATGGAAAAAGTTCCAATACAAAACTATTGGAATGAAAAATGGGAAAGGATCGACTTTCCAGAATTCGACCAACAAATCCATTATGAGATTTCTAATTACGGCCGAATAAAAAGCTTTCAAAATTCGGATGAAGGTGTTTTAATTCAAGGCTCACTCATTCAGGGATATCAATCGCTCAATGTGCGATTTCAAAACAAATCGGTCAACCACTATTTGCATAAGTTAGTGGCCAAGCATTTTTGCCAACAAAATAATCCTAAGGATACATTTGTGATACACCTTGACTTTAATAAGCAGGATAACAGAGCAGATAATCTACAATGGGCCGATCGAAGTAAAGTGACCGAACATAATAAAAAAAATCCATCAGTCATTAATCGACTTATACCTTTAAGGACAAAAAATTATAAATTGACCGAAGGAAAAGTGATGTTAATTAAACAAATGCTCAAGTCAGATAAAAGCAGACTTAAGATGATCGCCAAGCAGTTTGGAATCACGCATACCCAGTTAAATCGAATACGTTCAGGAGAAAATTGGAAGCAGGTAAAACTAATCGACGAGGTCTAAAATAATTCCGATGCAATGGCCCGAACACTGTCTGATTTACTCATGGTGTAAAAATGCAATGCCGGAACACTAGCTTGTATTAATTCTTTTCCTTGTTGGATCGCCCATTCAATCCCTACCTGCTTAACGCCTGCATTATTTTCACATTTCCGAACCTCCAAAGCCAATACTTCTGGAATTTCCAAATGGAAAATTTCTGGCAATATTTCCAATTGTTTCAGGGTCGATAGAGGTTTAATTCCTGGAATAATAGGAACATGAATACCCATATCTCGACATTTTTCAACAAAATCAAAATACTTTTTATTATTAAAAAACATTTGAGTGACAATATATTCAGCACCCGCATCCACCTTCTGTTTTAAGTAGCGCATATCTTCTTCCAATGACACCGCTTCAAAATGTTTTTCGGGATACGCAGCCACTCCGATACAAAAATCCGTAGGAAGTGATTCGGTTTCTTCGTGCAACAAAATTCCTTGATTCATTGCTTTCACCTGACCTACAAGTTCATTAGCATAAGCATGCCCCCCTTGTTTAGGGATAAAATGTGTTTCCCCTTTTTCCTGATCCCCTCGCAAGATCAAGGCATTTTCGATACCCAAATAATGTAAATCAATCAAAAAGTCTTCTGTTTCCTCCTTGGTAAATCCTCCACAAATCACATGAGGCACCGCATCCACTTGAAATTTTTGCATAATGGAGGCACAAATACCTAAGGTTCCTGGACGTTTGCGAATGGGGATTCGAGTAGAAATACCGTGAACCATTTTTTCAACATACTCCTCTCGATGATAAGTCACCTCAATAAAAGGGGGCTTAAAATCCATTAAAGGTTCAATATGGGACATTAACTCACCCAAATGCTGCCCCTTCATCGGAGGAATAATCTCAATGGAAAATAGGGTTTTTCCTTTGGCCTCTTGTAAATATTGTGTGATCTTAGTCATCTTCCTAATCGTAATTTAACACCGGACTTAACCATCTTTCAATTTCTTCCAAAGGCATATTTTTCCTTTCGGCATAATCAATCACCTGATCTTTGGCAATTTTACCTAAGGCAAAGTAAGTACTTTCTGGATGTGAAAAATAAAATCCGGAAACCGCTGAAGCTGGGTACATAGCATAGCTTTCGGTCAATTTAATACCAATTTGACTTTCCGCGTCAAGCAATTCAAAAAGTCGTTTTTTCTCGGTATGATCAGGACAAGCTGGGTAACCCGGTGCGGGCCTAATTCCTTGATATTTCTCCGAAATCAAATCATCATTGGATAATTTTTCCTCCTGGGCATAGCCCCAATATTCTTTTCGAACACGCTCATGCATTAATTCAGCAAAAGCCTCAGCCAATCGGTCCGCTAGGGCTTTCACCATAATGGAATTATAATCGTCATGCTGCTTTTCGTATTTCTCTAATAAAGCTTCAATACCCACCCCAGTGGTCACTGCAAAAGCACCAATAAAGTCCGTTGTTTTCCCCTCAATGGGAGCTACAAAATCACTTAAACAACGATTAGGCAAATTACTGGCCTTTTGACCCTGTTGGCGTAAATGATGTAACCAATAGGAAGAATCAGATAAAAAATCCTTGGGCTGAATTTCGTAATCGACCTGCCGATGAGCCCCATGTTTTTCGCATGAAACCTCCGTATTTTTCTCAGTAAAGTCATGTAAAATAATATCATCACCAAATGAATTAGCTGGGAAAAAACCTAAAGCGGCTTTGGCCGTCAATAATTTCTGATCGATAATTTCGGCTAATAAAGATTTAGCATCCTTAAATAACTTGCGTGCTTCTTCGCCTACGGTTTCATTTTCAAAGATCTTAGGATATTTTCCAGACAATTGCCATGTGGAGAAAAAGGGTGTCCAATCAATGTATTTTGCAATTTCCTCCAATGAATAATCTTGGAAATACTTCACACCAAGGAAGGACGGTTGGCATGGTTTAAATCCAGTCCAATCAATACCGGAAGATTTTTCACGAGCTTGAGCAATGTTTAAATAGTTCTTATCTTTTTGTCGAGCCGCATGAGAAATTCGAAGCTCCTCATATTCCTGCTTAATCTCAGTAAAAATTTGGTTTTGAGTTAATTCGCTTAGCAACAATCGGCCAGCCACGGGTACAGATCTAGAAGCATCCAACACATGAATCACGGGTCCTGAGTAATGAGGATCAATTTTCACGGCGGTATGAATTCTAGAAGTTGTTGCCCCCCCGATCAATAATGGAATGGTAAACCCTAAACGCTCCATTTCTTTGGCGACATAAACCATCTCGTCCAATGAAGGAGTTATTAAGCCAGAGAGTCCGATAATATCCACTTGGTGTTCCTTGGCAGCCGCTAATATCTTATCACATGAAATCATGACTCCTAAGTCAATTACTTCATAATTATTACAAGCTAGAACTACGCCAACAATATTTTTTCCAATATCATGCACATCTCCTTTTACCGTAGCTAAAAGAATTTTTCCAGCGGAGGAACTCTCTCCCACCTGCTTTTCGGATTCTATGTAGGGCAATAAATATGCGACGGCCTTTTTCATCACCCGAGCGGATTTTACCACTTGAGGTAAAAACATTTTTCCTTCACCAAACAAATCACCGACCACGTTCATTCCATCCATTAATGGACCTTCAATCACTTCAATAGGCCGATTAACTAATTTTCTAGCTTCCTCAACGTCTTCATCAATAAATTCCGTCAAACCTTTAACCAAGGCATGTTCCAACCTTTTATTGACATGCTGATGACGCCAAGCATCATCAAGCACCTGCTCTTTTCCAGCTGATTTAACCGTTTCGGCATAAGCAATCAACTTTTCAGTCGCCTCCGAATTACGGTTTAATAAAACATCCTCACATAAATCCCGAAGCGTTTTATCAATATTATCATACACACCTAATTGGCTCGCATTCACAATCCCCATATCCATACCTGCCTTAATGGCATGATATAAAAAAACGGTGTGCATGGCCTCACGCACTAATTCATTCCCTCTAAAGGAAAATGATATATTGGAAACCCCGCCTGAAACTTTGGCAAAAGGAAGGTTTTGCTTAATCCAACGAGTGGCTTTGATGAAATCATTAGCATAATTATTATGCTCATCCATCCCTGTGGCCACCGTCAATATATTCGGGTCAAAAATGATATCCTGCGCCGGAAACCCAACCACCTTCGTTAAAATATCGTAGGCTCGTTGGCAAATCTCAATCCTTCTTTCATATGAATCTGCTTGGCCTAGCACGTCAAAAGCCATCACTACCACAGAAGCGCCATACATTTTCACCTTATGGGCAGATTCAATAAATTTCTCCTCCCCTTCTTTTAAGGAGATTGAGTTGACAATGGACTTCCCTTGAACGCATTTTAAACCCGCTTCGATCACCTCCCATTTTGACGAATCAATCATGATCGGCAATCGGGCTATATCAGGTTCAGACATCAATAAATTCAAATACTGAGGCATCATTTTTACCCCATCGATCATCCCTTCATCTAGGTTAACATCCAATATTTGGGCTCCACTATCACATTGTTCTCTAGCTACAGCAATCGCCTCTTCAAATTTCTCTTCTCGAATTAATCGGGCAAATTTCTTTGAACCTGTTACATTGCAACGCTCGCCAATATTAACAAAATTAGTCAATGGCGTAATTTCAAGTGGTTCTAAACCAGAAAGCATTTGGTTATGACCGGCCACTGGAATCTGATGAGGCTTATATTTGGATGCTATGGTTGCAATCGCTTTGATATGGGCGGGGGTCGTACCACAACACCCTCCTATGATATTCACAAATCCATGTTGGAGAAAATCTTCAATCACCTCTGCCATTTGCTCCGGCGATTCATCATATTCACCCATTTCGTTGGGCAATCCCGCGTTCGGATGAGCGGAAACAAAAAATGGCGATTTATCACTTAATGTTTTCACATAAGGGCGCATTAAATCTGCCCCTAAGGCGCAATTTAAACCCACTGACAACAAGGGCATATGGGAAATTGAAGTCAAAAACGCTTCCGTCGTTTGCCCTGAAAGAGTCCTGCCAGAAGCATCGGTTATGGTTCCGGAAACCATAACGGGTAAATATTTTTTATCAGGATTTAGCGTAAAATATTGATCTATGGCAAAAAGGGCTGCTTTTGCGTTTAAGGTATCAAATACGGTTTCGACTAATAATAAATCAGCGCCTCCGTCCACTAAGCCGCGAACTTGCTCTTGGTATGCGATCACCAATTCATCAAAACTTACGGCACGAAAACCGGGATCATTTACGTCAGGCGACAAGGATAAGGTCCGATTGGTGGGACCTATCGAACCCGCGACAAACCTAGGTTTATTGGGATTTTTTTCAGTAAACTCATCGGCCACCTCTCTAGCAATTTTAGCCGATTCAAAGTTTAATTCATATACCAAATCCTCCAAATGGTAATCTGCCATGGCTATCGAGGTACCAGAGAACGTATTAGTCTCCGCTATATCGGCCCCAGCCTCAAAATATTGGGAATGAATTTCTTTGATCACATCTGGACGTGTGATTGAAAGCAAATCATTATTTCCCTTAAGTTCATGTGGAAAATCCTTAAACCGTTCGCCGCGATAATCAGCATCAGTCAGATTATATTGTTGAATTAAAGAACCCATTGCACCATCTAGGACTAAAATCCTATCTAATAAAAGTTCTCGTATATCTGTTTTATGCATAGACAAAAGTATCTTTGAACGAATCAAAGGGGGTAAATAAAAGGGTTAAAATCAGGTAAAGATACATCATTTCAACCGACCAGCCATCAATTTTGTTTTAAAGGAAACCTAATTTTTTAATTTTTTCAAGGTCTTCGGGGCTATCAATGCCTATGGTTTCAAATTGAGTTTCAACAGCTTGAATTGGAAAACCATTTTGAAGCCATCTCAACTGCTCTAAGGCTTCTGAAGTTTCGAGATCGGAGGCGGGTAATTGGCTAATAGACATTAAAATATCGGATCGATAGGCGTATAAACCGATATGTTTAAAGTAGCGGTGATGCGTCAACCAATCCTCTTGAGGCAAACCGCGCATGTAGGGAATAGCATGTCTAGAAAAATACAAAGCTTGGTTTTTATTATCTAGGACGACTTTAGGACAATTAGGGTTAAACAAAGTATCAATGGTAGTGATTTGTTTAACCAAGGTGAGTATGGGGGCATTTGAAACCATCGCATCTGTAATTTCAATAAGTTGCTGAGGTTCTATGTAAGGTTCATCCCCTTGAATATTAACGATATAATCAATATCACCACTTAAATTCGCTAACACCTCCGCACATCGATCCGTACCAGAAAGGTGAGTTGTTGAAGTCATCATGACTTGTGCACCAAAAGACTCTGCCACCTTAAAAATGCGCGCATCATCGGTGGCAATAATAATTTGATGCCAACCCTTTACAGAAGCTACCTGCTCATAGGTTCTTTGGATCATCGGCTTACCCCCTAGATCTACCAATGGCTTACCCGGGTAGCGAGTTGACGCAAACCGTGCAGGAATTACGGCTACAACTTTTTTACCTTGGATCATAATAAATTGAGTTTAATTCATTGAAATTTGACAAATTTGCACATAATTTAATTTAAAATAGCTGTTGCTTTTGGAAAAAATATCTAAACATTCATTTGAATCTACGATTTGGAGTATCGGATATTTCGGAACAAAAGATATTCCAAAACTTTGGATTGAGCTCAGATCTTCTACAAAAACAAATTGGGTCAGTTTTGATATTTCGAAACGAATGGCGACTGATATTTGTTCCTTTAATCCCTCCAATAAAATAAGAACATGGCTAAAAGGCGTCGCAAATATCGGCCTATTTCTTCGTTTGAAATCTGGCCTAAATCCAGGCATTGAAGCGTTAGAAGCCTATGATTTAGCTTCTGGACATTTAATATATGAGGTAAATATCACGCATTGGGTCAAGTTGACTCACTCACACATTCAAGTCATTCAGGAAAAAGCAATGGGTTGGATTAATTTACAAACAGGTCAATTTGAAGTTCCCAAAGATCCAAATGAAGAAGTTACGCAAGATTTTCTTTTCGAAAACCCATCTCATTTTGAAGAAAACCAACCAGGATTTTCGGACTTCACCTCATTTTTTAAACAAACTTTTGACGAAAACATAGTGAAAGCCATGGATTGTTGGGATGGAAATGATAAGATAATTTTTTCTTATTATCTTTACGAGGATGGCTTAAAAAACATTCTAAGAGTGTGCAATAAAGCATTTAAAACCGAGCACAAAGAAATAATTGCTGAGGGTGAAACCATTGGATTTAATACGTTTCAAATATTTAATCGCTTTTTGATTTATATTAAAAACAAGCATCAACTAATATTTTATGAATTCTAACAAGCTAATTTTATTGATTTTATTATGCTTGGGTAGCATAAGAACTTTTGGAAACACACCTGACTCCTTGGGGCTAAAAAAGGACAATAACAAAACGTACATTGTCTATAAAGTAGAAAACAAGCAATCCCTACATTCGATATTAAAGCATTTTAATCTTTCCTTAATTGAGTTTAAGCAAATCAATCCCGAAGTAAAAATCCCAGTCAATTCAGGTGAAATCATCTTTATCCCCATTCACTACTTGGATGAGGCCACAAATGCGCTCATAGCGCCTTTAAAATCAGTCGAAAAGGCGGTAGCAAAAAAACAAGAAGAAAGCAAAGCCACTGATTCAGGTATTCATGTAGTTTCCTCAAAACAAAGTTTGTTGACCATCGCAAATCTTTACAAGATAACTATGGCAGATATTCGAAAATGGAATAATCTTTTGACAGATAATTTAAAAGAAGGCCAACGATTAGTCGTTGAGGCCCCTAAAAATTTAGTGATTGACAAATCAACTTTATTAGCAGGCAAAAATGAAAAAGGGCTAGAAGAAATAAAATCGGATGGCAAGGAAGCTGATGGGTTGAAAAAGACGATTGAAACGGGTATCGCGGAATTGATTGAAGTACCTGATAATTCTGGCAAGTACTTAGCTTTACATAAATCTGCCCCTATAGGCACGCTAGTTTTGGTCAAAAATTTAGCTAATAACCAAAGTATATGGGTGAAGGTGATTGGCAGATTGCCTAACTCAGACGGAAAATTAATCATTAAACTCTCTCCTAAGGCATTTGAGCGGCTAAATGCGGTCGACAAAAGAATTAGGGCTGAAATAAGCTATTTAATTCAATAAAATGCCAAAACGCAAAAGACCGATAACGTTGGGAAATATCGTTTTTGAAATTTTCTTCATATTATCCTATCCATTTATCGCTTTATTCTCGGCCGCAGTGACTTTGTTGGTATGGATCTTTTCATTTCCTTCTAAACTAATTGCCTTTTTCAGTAAAATTAAATAGACCCATAATGAAGGAGGAAATCGTAGAACTTCTTGAGAAGAAATACGCATTTTTCAATCATCCTAGGTTTATTGAACACGACCCGATTCAAATTCCCCATTTATTTACCAAATTACAAGACCGGGAAATCATGGGATTTTGGGTGGCCATGTTATCATGGGGACAGCGTACCACCATCCTAAATAACGCTAAAAAATTGATCGAATTCATGGATGGAGCCCCGCACGATTTCATAATCAATCACAAAGAGGCCGATTTAAAACGCTTTGAATCCTTTGCACATCGCACATTCCAAAGTACCGATGCGCTGTATTTCTTACGGTTTTTCAAAAGGCATTATACATCCAATGATAGCTTAGAAACAGCCTTTGTTCCAGAAAACTACGAACTTAACCTAAACACAGGCCAAGCCATCAATGACTTTTTTACCTACTTTTTTGATGATATGTGGGCTCCCGGAAGGACCAAAAAACATGTCTCCACCCCAAAAAAGAATTCAGCCTGTAAGCGGATATGTATGTTTTTAAGGTGGATGGTTAGAGAGGATACGATGGGGGTGGATTTTGGGCTTTGGAAAAAAATAAAACCCAAACAATTAATTTGTCCTTTAGACGTTCATTCTCAAAGAACTTCGGAAAAATTAGGTTTAATTGTGCCTGGACTGCCCAACTGGAAAAAGGCGGTAGAGCTGACGGAAGAGTTAAAAAAAATCGACCCGTTGGATCCCGTGAAATTTGATTTTGCCTTATACGGAATGGGCATTGAAGAAAAAACGATATGGAAATAAATGTACAGGATGCTGAGGCTTCCAGTGAAAAAAAAGTCATTCTACATAACCCACAAACGGGTGAAAAAGTAGTCATATTACCTGAGATCGGGGCATCTTTAGTGGAATTGGAATTAATTTGCGATCATAAACTGATCTCTCTTATTCACCTTCCGGGACAAAAATCCATTCAAGAAAATGATTTATATCCAAGTGCATTATTAGCTCCTTGGGTTAATCGAGTTCGAAATGGCAATTATTCTTTTGAAGGTCGAAATTTTCAATTGCCCATCAATGAACATCATCTTGGAAATTCCATTCATGGGTTTTTAGCCAGGAAGCCCTTTGAAGTTTTTGAAAAAAAATCCAACCAAGAATTAGCGGAAGTGTCATTCATTTATAATTACACAGGTGACTTTAAAGGATTTCCGTTCCCCTTCTTATTTACATTGACCTATCAATTAAAGAGCAATGGAGTCTTTAGTGTACAATTTAATGGCAAAAATACAGGGGATAGCCATATGCCTTTTGCCTGTGGATGGCATCCCTATTTTAAAATCGCCAATGCAGAAATAAGGCATTTGGAAATAAAATTCAATCCCAAATTAAAGTACATTTCAGACACACAGATGATTCCTATGGCGGAAGAAACTGCATCTTATTCGATGCCCATACGATTTTCAGAAACAACGTTGGACCACGTTTTTAAATTAGAAAATCAAAAGGAACACCTGACCGAATTAACCGATATTCAAACTAAAACGAGCTTGTTTATCAAGCAAAACACAGAAGAATTCCCTTATTTAGTCGTGTTTGCTCCCCCCGGCGAAAATTGTGTGGCCATCGAGCCCATGACCGGAAATACCGATGCTTTTAACACAGGAGACGGATTAAAAGTATTAAGCCCAAATGAGTATTTCACTAGTTTAGTAGAAATTTGGGTTAACAAAGCAACCCTTAGATAGTTCGTTAAATAAATGATTTATGTACCTTTACGACATGAAATTTTGGTATATCTACTTGATTTTAATTTTGAACTTTCCGGTAATGGCGGAAAATTCCGTTCAAAAAGATTCCTTAAGAGCGTATTGGAAACAAAATTTTGCTACGGGTATCGATTTAAACCAGGCAAGCTTTAGTGACAATTGGAAAGGGGGAGGTTCTAATACCTTTGCAACCGGTTGGTATTTAAATCACAATGCAACGATCAACAATTCTTCTTGGCGCTTAATCAGCGATTTAAGCATGCAAGTGGGCTTTCTTCAAAACAAAACCCAAAGTTTACGAAAGAGTGTAGATCGTATTTTTTACGAATTCAAGGCCGGTTATCGCATTAGTCCCCAATGGGATTTTTATGGGTCCACTAACTTCCAGACCCAATTTTTCCAGGGATTTGATTATGGTAAGAAAAACAAAATAGGCATACCAGTTGATTCTTTAGTCTCTAGTATTTTTGCCCCTGCGTATTTAACTACCTCATTAGGATTAGAATATCACCCACAAAAAGCGTTTTACACACGATTTGGTATAGGAAGTCTTAGGCAAACGTTTGTTTTTGACGAGCGTTTATCAAGAGCCGGTTTGTTTGGTCTAGAAAGACCCGGTGACAATATTCGGAATCAATTTGTGCTCCAATTATTATTTAATGTGGAAAGGGAAATATTTGAAAATGTCAATATGAAATTAAGGTACTCAACCTTAATTGATTATTTCAGATTTGGTATATCCAATGGCATGGTGCACAGATTAGACGCTAATTTTACCATGAAAGTAAACAAATACCTCAGCACAAATTTACAAGCTGTATTGTTTAGAGATTATGACCAGGATCCTAGTTGGCAGTTCTCCCAAGTACTCTCGATGGGTTTGGCCTATCGAATCACCAAATAGTTAGGTTGTTTTTCTCCCTTGATAACGATCATAAAGCATTTGAAGAATCCCATCTTTCAATCCTAAATCAGGCACAAAAATACTGGGACAACCCGCGCTTTCCATTGCGGCCAAATAAATAGATGAGGCCGGGACAATGACATCTGCCCGGTCTGTATTTAGCCTTAATTTATGTACCCGTTCTTCAAAGGTAAAAGAGCTAACATAAGCGGCTATTTTTTTCAATTCATCAATCGACATCGTCTTTGTCGCATTCACCTCACTGGATATATGATATAGTTTACTAATGTTGCCACCCGTCCCTACCGCATAAATGGGGCCATTTATAGATACTATTTGTGAGGAAATCCACTGTTTCATTTTTTCCCCATCAGATTCTTTTTCTTTTCCTTCTAAAAGCCGTACAGATCCAATCTTAAAAGATTTAGAGGCTAATTTTTCTCTGTTCCGATAGATATTTAATTCTGTAGAACCGCCTCCTACGTCAATATGTAGATAATTTTTTTTAGGATGTAAAGATTGTACGACTACATCATTGATTAATTCCGCCTCCCTTGCCCCGTCAATTACATTAACTTTCATCTCCAAAATCTTCTGGATCCTCGTAATTATTTCAACTGAATTAACAGCTTCACGCATCGCAGAGGTGGCACAAATAGCATAATCTTGAACTTCATGCAGTTCCATTAACAATTTATACGCCTGTAATAATTTAAAAAGCCTAGCTTCAGATTCCGGGGAAATAGCACCGTCAATAAATACATCATGACCCAAGCGCAAAGCAAATCGAACATACTCGACGCGCTTAAAACTGATCACTCCCTCATCTTCCAATACACTTGAAATTTGTAATCGAGCAGCATTGGAACCTATATCAATTGCAGCAAACTTCATATTCAATGTATTTATGGTTTGTGTAAATAAAAGCCGTTGGCCTGAGCCTCAAAACTAATGACCGTCCCTAAGACAAAAAGCAATTCCCGCTTATCGATTACTACAGGAATTTCGTCAATTAAATAGGTCTCATCGTAATCTGTTTTAGAATCAAATCCTAAAACAAATGTTCCTCCGCAGGCTCCGCCCCTCATTCCAACCCGAACAAACGGTTCTGGCATCTTATTCTCCTTAACTAAAGGCAATAAGGTTAATAATGCGGAATCCGTAAACAGAACAGGAGATTTATTTGACATACATTGCATGATTCACTGCATAAAATTAGCTAATTTTAAATAGTAAATTATCTCATGCGCCTTAACAAAATTTAATTTAAGTCATTGACAATAAAAAAGACTTAAATAAGTTAAAGAAAAAACAAATATATGATATACTCCATACTATGGGCTGATGATGAAATAGATTTATTAACGCCTTACATCATTTTTCTTGAAAATAAAGGTTACCAAGTTAGTACGGTGAATTCAGGAGCTGACGCGCTGGAGCTAGTGATAAAACAAAAATTTGACGTACTTTTTTTAGATGAAAATATGCCAGGAATGTCTGGCCTTGAAGTTTTAATTGCCATCAAACAAATTAGGCCTAATCTCCCCGTCATCATGATTACCAAGTCGGAGGAGGAGGAATTAATGGAGGATGCCATCGGGTCTAAAATTGCCGATTACCTAATAAAGCCCCTAAATCCTAATCAATTACTTCTATCGGTTAAGCGGATTTTTGATAAAAAAAGGTTGCAAGAAGAAAAGACGAATTTGAGTTACCAACAAGAATTCAAGGCACTTTCATTGCAATATCAAGATGATTTGAACGCGCAGGAGTGGTCTGAGATTTACCAAAAACTATCTTATTGGGAATTAGAAATAGATAATACGGAAAACAAATCCATGGCGGAAGTTTTGAATAGTCAGAAATCAGAGGCTAATGCTCATTTCAGTAAATTTATTGAAAAAAATTACGAAAATTGGCTTCAAAAGCCTAATTCAGATACCCCCGTACTTTCTCACTTGTTGATGAGAAAATACGCTTTTCCATTACTCAAAGAAAAAAGTCCGCTATTTTTTATTTTGATTGACAATCTTCGATATGACCAATGGAAAATATTGGAAGTATTCATACAAAATTACTTCCAAGTTGAGAAAGAAAATACCTATTTTTCTATCTTACCTACGACCACAGCGTTTGCCAGAAATTCGATATTTGCTGGCATGATGCCCTCCGAAATTCATAAAAACTTTCCGGACAAATGGGTGCATGATTTAGGGGATTCTGACGATGATGAAGGATATAATCAGCATGAGGAATTCTATCTCCAACAACAATTAAGGCGATTAAAAATAGATGTAAAATCATCTTATCATAAAATAATCCATCAATATCAGGGCAAACAGCTAGTAGATAATTTCAATAAGCTGCTGACAAACGACCTAAATGTAGTTGTTTATAACTTCGTGGACATGCTTTCTCATGCACGGACCGACATGGCCATGATAAAGGAATTAGCCCCTGATGAATCCGCTTACCGATCTCTAACAGCGAGTTGGTTCCAGCATTCTCCCCTATTTGATTTGTTGAAAAAAATTTCCGCTAAAAAAGGGCGCGTCATTATTACGACCGACCATGGAATGATACGAGTACAAAACCCAATTAAAATTGTAGGGGATCGTAGTACGAATACCAATTTAAGATACAAGCAAGGAAAAAACTTAAACTGGGATAACAACCACAAAATGATGGTTTCGAGAAAGCCTGAGCAATTATTTCTGCCTAAGCCTAACGTGTCCACCACCTATGTTTTTGCGAAAGAGGATTGTATGTTTGCGTATCCTAACAACTACAATCATTTTGTGAATCACTACAAAAACACCTTCCAACATGGGGGAATTTCACTAGAAGAATGTATAATCCCAGTAGTTTACTTAACTGGGAAATAAATTAAATGGAATCAATCGGATAAATTTTTCCTCCTTCACATTGAAGGAATTTACCTGGAATTTTTCGCATAGTATTGTAATCGTGACTCGCCATTAAAATCGTGGTTCCTTGTTTATTCAATTGCTGAAATAATGACATAATTTCCAAGGAAACTTCTGGATCTAAATGGCCTGTTGGCTCATCGGCCAACAATAAAACAGGCTTATTCAAAATAGCTCTGGCGATACAAATCCGTTGTTGTTCGCCACCTGATAGTTTATGAACCCTTTTATGCATGGCATGCGACATACCTACTTGGCCTAAAACGGTCTCAATGCGAGCAGCATTTTCATTTTGATCCTGATGCCCTGTTGCTTCTAAAACAAAAGATAAATTCATCTCTACATTTCGATCAGTCAGCAATTGGAAATCTTGAAATACAAAGCCTAATTTTCTGCGAAGAAAAGGTATTTCATTTGACTTAATCTCATTTAAAGAGTAGCCTGCCACTGAAGCCTGGCCAGCATCGATGGGTAAATCGGCAAATATCGATTTAAAAAAAGTACTTTTTCCGCTGCCCGACTTCCCTATCAAATAAACAAAATCACCATGGTTTAATTCCAGGGAAACGTCTAACAAAGTGGGTACCCCATCCTGAGAAACATGAACATTTTTAAATGATAAAATGGACATAAATTAGATCTATTTATTCGCTGACTTGGCATGATCAGCTAAAAATGTAGCCAAACCGCTGTCGGTCAACGGATGTTTCAATAAGGCTAAAATAGCTGAAAGTGGGCCTGTCATTACATCTGAGCCCGCTTCTGCACACTTAATGATGTGCATCGAATGTCGCACTGAGGCCGCTAAAATCTGGGTATCAAAATCGTAATTATCATAAATTAACCGAATTTGTTCAATCAATTCAATCCCGTCAAAAGATATATCATCTAATCGGCCAACAAAAGGAGAAACATACGTGGCCCCTGCCTTTGCCGCTAAAAGCGCCTGTCCTGCTGAGAAAACTAAGGTGCAATTGGTCTTAATTCCTCGCTCAGAAAAGTATTTTAACGCCTTGATTCCCTCTTTTATCATGGGAATCTTAACGACAATTTTGTCATCTAAATCAGCTAACTCCTCACCTTCACGAACCATACCCTCAAAGTCAGTTGCTATAACCTCAGCCGATACATCGCCATCTACAATATCACAAATAGCCTTATAATGGCGTAAAACATTATCTTTTCCGCTGATTCCTTCTTTGGCCATCAAAGATGGATTGGTTGTTACACCATCCAATACGCCAAGGTCCTGAGCCTCCCTTATATCATTTAAATTAGCCGTGTCAATAAAGAACTTCATATATAGTTTGATTTAAAATAGACAAAAAAAATGGCAAATTCACCGCTCAACCAACCTACCCTTGCTTTGATCAAAATCTGGGGGATTCAGCGGGAGCTGGTAATTTGCCATTACAAATATGGCATAAAACCTGCTTTTTTCAAAATAATAATGGATAATTTGCATTCTCATGTATACCTTTATAAAAAGGATTCCGTATGCGTATAGCCTCTTATATTTTTTTGTTCATCATATCAAGCATTTTATCTCTAGGATGTTCAAGTTCGGCTGAATCTTGGTTCGAGGAAGCTAAAGCACGCATGAAAAAGGGGGATTTGATTACAGCAAGAGAGGCCGTTGAAAAAGCCCTTGAAAAAAATCCAGGTTATTCGGAAGCTTATAATTTGCGCGGAGTCATTAATTTTCAAGAAAAAAAAATAGATGAAGCCATTCTAGATTATCAGAAATCGGTCGATTTAAAACCGTCCAATTATTTGGGCCAATTAAACTTAGCATCGTCCTTCATGGAAAAAAATGCCTGGAAAGATGCCCTAAGTCCCATAGACAAAGCCATTCAATTAGCACCAGATTCAAGTGCCGGTTATGTACAAAGAGGAATCATTCGAGCTGCACTGCATTTAATTGACCTTTCAAAACAAGATTTTACGACGAGCCTTAAATTAAATCCCAAAGAAATAAACGCGTATTACAATCGGGGAAATCTGTATTTCCAACAAGATAAATTAGATTCGGCCATTTTAGATTTTGAACAATCCATTTCAATCAATTCGGAATATGGAAAAGCTTATTACGCTTTGGGTCTCAGTTATTACAAAAAAAACAAACTAGAAAAATCTTGCTTGGCCTTTAATCAAGCAAACAAATTAAAATATCCGGGTGCAAAAGATGCACTAAAAAACCTATGTAAATAAAATGATCATGAAAAAACTACAAACTTATTTGGGTGCAATCTTTGCCATCGTTTTTGTCCTATTCACTTATTGGCAATTGAATGACCCCGACCCCATCTTATGGGTACCTATTTATGGCGTGGCCACCTATGTGTCCATTCAGGCCTTTCGGCATAAAACTAATTCGGAATTACTGATCGTATTATTTGTCTTATCGGCCACCGCAGGTTTACAAATATGGTCAGAAATGACTGCATGGGAGGGGTTTATTACCGATGGACTTAGCATGAAAACAATGAACCAGGAATTAGCTCGCGAGGCGGTTGGACTTTGGATTGCCTCCAGTTCATTTGTCATTTATTACCTATTAAACTTGAAAAAATAAGATGTTAGATCTTGGTTTTGTTTCCGCAATTTTACCCAATAAAAATTTAGATGAGGTATTAGCATTTGCACAAAAAGAGCATTTTGCCTGTGTGGAAGTGATGTGCTGGCCAAGTGAAAATGCGGATACTAGAAGATATGCGGGTGTTTCACATATATCGGTGGATGCACTAAGTCAGGATGAATTGTTGGCCCTCAAACATAAATTAGCCAAGCAACCCGTTAAAATTTCGGCTTTGGGGTACTATCCAAACCCCATGGACCCAGATGAAAAGCAAGCTGAGTTTTACAGAAAACATATTAAAAAAATCATTCAAGCGGCAGCTGTTTTAGGGATTGAAAATGTCAATACGTTTGTTGGCCGAGATTTCACCAAAAACATCGATTACAATATTTCAAAGTTTAAAGAGGTCTGGCCCGAAATTATTGAGCTAGCCGATAGTCTACACATTAAAATTGGCATCGAAAATTGTCCCATGTTTTTTTCTGACGACGAATGGCCCGGTGGAAAAAACTTAGCCACGACGCCTAAAATATGGGACCAATTGTTCGGCATCATCCCTTCAAGCAATTTTGGTCTAAACTATGATCCTTCTCACATGGTTTGGCAAATGATGGATTATTTATATCCCATTTATGCCTACAAAGAAAAAATACATCACATACATTTAAAGGATGTCAAGGTATATCGTGACAAACTAAACCAAGTAGGCATTTTAGCTAATCCATTAGAATATCATTCCCCTAAAATCCCCGGATTGGGAGATATCGATTGGGGTTCATTCATCAGTGCCTTAAATGACGTGAGATACCGAGGTCCTATCGTCATCGAGGTGGAAGACAAAGCGTACGAAGGTTCAGATGAGGATATCGTCAGAGCTATCAGAACAGCTAGAAATCATTTAAACCAATTTTTACCCTAAAAAAATACTCAAAAAACACGGTGCTTTTTGAGTATTTTTTAAATGGTGAACAGAATTGAGCTTTATTTTTTAGCTGGTTTGGCAAATATAGAAGCGTCTAATACTGGATTTAAATCAATGGAAGCAGTTTCTACGACCATATTGCCACCACCCATAGGGCTAGGTGTTTCTACGGTAAATGGAAAAAACAATCCGTCAATGGACTTGTAATTTGAATACAAGACCTCCGCCTCAACTTGCTGCCCTTGAACATTCATTTTATTGATCGCTTTGACGATAAAACCTGTGGACGATGAAACGAATACTTGAGATTCCTCCCCATTTTTTTTCGTAATTTTCAACAAATAGACCTCGGCTCCATCTAATTTTTCCTTACTTACTAAATCAATTTTAGATCCTTCATTTTTAGCAATCAACAACGAGGACCCTATATTCTTCTGAGAAATTGTTGCCTTTACCTGCTCACGAGGTAAATCTTCAGGTTCACCTGTTCCACCCATCATCGCAGGTCGATTCATCCAACCCCCTTCACCATCGACCACAGTAATAATCTTATTTCCCATCACTTCGACTTCCGTTCTAAAAGATTTACCTACAACAATGGATGTTTTACTTTCAATGTCCATTCCCTGCACATTAAACTTATTTTTCATGACCATCGATTTAATAGAGGACCATTTTTCAGGACTTCCCATAGCTGCTTGATGCTTCGCAATAATTTCATCAGTTGTTTGGGCAAAAATGCCTGTACTAGTCAAAAATAAAACGACTAGTGCGATACTTCCTTTTATTAATTTCATTTTTCAATTATTTTAAGGGTTTGAATTTTAAAGTTAATTTTTTTTATTTAAATTTTATATCCGTTCATATTGAAAGAACACCGATTAAAAAATTATACCGTTTTAGAAGTAGGAACTGATCGCATCACCACAAACCAACCCACTACCACGAGGGCACCTGCCATAAAAAACGCCGCTCCCGGGAAATAAACTCCTGCACTCGAAGAAGTGAAATAAGCAAATAAATTAGACGATAACAAAGGCCCTAAAATGGTCGTAACGGATTGCAAACTCGTTAATCCACCCTGCAATTCCCCCTGCTCATCAGGACCTACTTGTTGGGTAATCAAACTTTGTAAGGCTGGACCAGCTATTCCCCCTAAGCCAAATGGAACCATAAATACGTACATCATCCACGTTTTAGAGGCATAGGAAAAAAGAAAAAATCCGATGGCATACAAAATTAAGCCATATGATATGGCTTTAATTTCACCTATTTTAGGAATGATTAATCGATTTAAACCACCCTGAACGATGGCCACAATTAAGCCAACAAAAGCTAAAGAATATCCCACTTCCTTCGGGCTCCAACCAAAAACTTTCATCGTAAAATAGGACCAGGTACTGGGATGGGCTTGGCCTGCCAACTGCAGACAAAAAAATCCACCGACTAAGCCGGCGATTAAAGGATATTTTGTTATATTCTTCAAGGAACCCAAGGGATTAGCACGACGCCAATCGAAAGGCCTACGATTCTCCTTTGACAAAGATTCAGGCAGAACAAAATAGCCATATAAACCATTCACTAAGGTCAAAACAGCAGAAGCATAAAAAGGTATTCGAACCCCATAACTTCCTAAATACCCACCCACGGCTGGGCCAATAATAAAACCTAAACCAAAAGCAGCACCCACCATGCCAAAATTCTTAGCCCGATCTTCCGCTTTCGAAATATCCGCTATATACGCTTGAGCCGTAGTGAAACTGGCCCCGGTGATACCGGCCAATAATCGGCCGATGAATAACCACGTGATATTAGGCGCATTGGCCAAAATCAAATAATCAATAGAAAAGCCAAAAAGAGATGCTAAAATGATGGGGCGACGTCCAAACTGATCCGACAAACCACCCAAAACAGGGGAGAAAAAAAACTGCATGATGGCATAAGAAGCCATAAGCCAACCAGAATATTGAGAAGCGGTACTTAAATCACCCCCCGTAAACCCACGAATTAAGGTAGGTAAAATGGGTATGATTAAACCGATGCCCATTACATCAATCAATAAAGTAATAAAAATAAAACCTATCGCGGGATTGCGCTTAGAAGCCATCTATTGTAATTTAAAAATTCATTAAAATTGATAGCCAATTTTATCTCTCAAAAAATTTCTACTCATATCGCCACATTGCAAAGGCGTTCTAGCTTTGTCAGGGACAGCATCCAATTCCACAATAGCCCAACCTTTGAATTTAATTTGGTCTATATTCTTGAAAACAGCGACTAAATCTACTTTGCCTTGACCTAACTCAACAAACTTGTAAGACTTAGGATTTGACTCCTGACCTTTTACTGGAGCCTCCACATCTTTGATATGAAAGGCATGAATCACATCTTTGTACTTTAATACGGCCTCCGCAGGATTCCCACCACCTTGAAAATAATGAGCCACATCGAGTAGCAATTTGGCATACGCCGGATTCATATTTTTTACTAAAGTTTCCACCTCCTCAGGCGTCTCGCCAAACTGATTCATATGATTGTGATATGTCGTCTGAATACCTATTTCTTTGGTACGCTTTCCTATTTCATTCATCACTTGTGCCAAACGAACTAACTCCGCCTCAGTAGGTAAAACTCCTTTTTTTCGAAGACTGTTGGTCAATTGGATCGATGTCCCACCCAAAGCCTTAACAAATTTTGCATGGTTTACATGTTGGTCTATTGTCGCCATTTCCTTAGCCGGATCGATCTCAACATTACCACTAGAGAACATGACCAACTTTAATTTGGCGGCATCCAACTTTGCTATTAATACGGAAGGATCCTCTTTATAGACTGGAAATGAGTTGGCCCGCAATTGAATTCCTTTAAACCCTAATGAGGCTATGTCCGTGATGGCTTGCTCGTCGTTTCCAGACCATGTAATCGCTGAATAACCCATTTGATAGGATTTATTGGCAGAAAAAGGGAGTAAAGTCGTGAAGGCCAACAAAGAAGATTGTTGAATAAATGATCGTCGAGTAGTCATTAAAATAGGTTTTATGTAAAATGCAAAAAGCAAAGCTATTTACTTTGCGGCTAATTTCAAAAAGTCGGCCAACTCAGACAAATTATCTGAGCCAATGTAATCCACACCCAAATCCCATAAGGCTTGATAGGCCATCAAGGTATTAGGTGTTCCCCAAAGTCGCAATTTTCTTCCTGCTCCGTGAACCTTTTCCACGTACACCTTAAGTTTCTCTTTCATGGCCGCAGGCATAGGCGATTGCCCACTCCACATCCCAAATTTATAGACTGATTCGCTCTCTAAAATCACATAACTTCCAAGTCCGGCCGGATAAGTTTCCGTAGACCGACCATCAAACGTAATCCAAGTCGGGAAATTAATGTAATCCTTGATCAATGGACGATTGCCAGAAATAACGATACGGAGTCCTGATTTAACAAATAAATCTTTGTGTGGAGCTAAAAATTTAATCAATAAGGGTAAAGTCGAGTCCGCATTTGTTTTAAAATCAATTAAAAACTGATGGAAATTACCTTGCTTTTTTGCTTTTAAAACGGCCACGATGGGGTCAATATACAGAGATTGCAAAGTTCTATCCGCCTTGACATCCGCTAGGTTGTGACTGACCAAAAGTTCGCCATTAATCGCATACACATCCGCTTCTATAGAACCGTAGCCTAATTTATAAGCCTCAAAAAATGGCTTAGCATGTTCATAGTCATTATGGGCATGCGCTTTTTTAAGATTTTCTTGAGCGATGGCCGGGGCAGAAATAAACCATAAAGCAATAAAAATAAAATTTTTCATCGATTATCCTTTTAAAAAATCACCTGATACAATCCGTTTCAGCGAATCCACTGGACGGTTGTATAAATAGGCATATGAGTTGATTAATTTTCCTTTCAAATTTACATCCACTTTATTTCTTACAAATAAACTAGCTGTTAAATCTTCCGCATCAAATTCCTCATATTCATCTAATACATTTAGTAATTTAATCGTTTTGGATAATAAATATAATTCGCCAACCACTTGGTCTAAAGTGCTTTCTGAAGCAACAATACCTGGATAATCCGCCACCTGATACATTTGTCCTTGAAATGTTGCCATACCGATGTAATCTGAATTTCGGGCAATTAATCGATGTAGGTCATTGCCGCAATCACGCCTCAAAGTACCATATACAAATAAATACTCTTCTACATCTGGTTCAGGTAGTTTGGCCTCCTCTAAGGTTAACACCAAATCATCTTGCTCCACAACTGTACCCTCATTCAATACCACATTCCCAATTAAGCCTTCAAAAGGGGCTGAAACAATGGATTCCATTTTCATAGCCTCAATGATATACAAAGGCGCATTCTTCTTTACCTCATCTCCTGACTTGACCAATATACGACTCAATCGGCCCTGCAACGGCGCACCAATATCCCCTTTCCCATTCGCCTTCGCATGTTGGGCTTTCTCAACCTTAATATTTCGATCTAAAATCTTAATTCGCCTGGCTTGACCATTTAATTCAAAAGTGACATTGCGCAAGCCCGACTCATCTGGATCTGACATATATAGGAACTTGACGATGATCGTTTTTCCGGGCTCGATGGTAATCATGATCTCCTCATCCTGCTTTAGACCGTAGAAAAAAGCGGGCGTGGGCAAGGCAGATAATTCCCCATAAAGTGCATGATTGTTGTAATATTCCTCAAAAACCTTTGGATACATTTTATAAGAAAGGTAATCAAAGAAACCATCTTCAATATCCGGGAACTTCAAAGAAAACTCTTTAAAATCTTGATCGAAATCAATAGGCGCTAAATGATCATTTGGCCGACCCTCTAAAGCCACTTCGCCCTTTAAAATAATTTCTTGTAATTGCTTGGGGAATCCTTGATAAGGTTGGCCTAATCCCCCTTTAAAAAAGTCTTTAACCGATTCAGGGAAGGACAAAGTACTTCCTTTTGCATAAACATCCTCCGCCGTCAATGAGTTTGCGGTCATGAAAATGGCCATATCTCCCACAACTTTTGACGAAGGTGTCACTTTAACGATATCACCAAACAACTTATTGGCCTCCGAATAATTTTCTTTTAATAACTCAAACTTATCCCCTACCCCTAAAGCGATAGCCTGACCGCGTAAATTAGTATACTGCCCACCTGGAATTTCATTGGTATATACTTCTGCTGTACCCGCTTTCAATTCAGATTCAAAAGGCGCATACATCACGCGTACTGCCTCCCAATAATTGGAATACTCATTTAATAAATCTAAATCTAAATGGCTTTCATTTTTTTGACCTTGCAACATCGCCACAAGAGAATTTAAATTAGGCTGAGAAGTCAGACCAGACATGGCACCCAAAGCCCCATCTACGATATTTACACCCGCTTCAATCGCTTTCAGATAAGTAGCCGACTGAACTGAGGCCGTATCATGCGTATGTAAGTGAATGGGAATGTCGACCGTCTTTTTTAATTCAGTCACCAAAGTTGCCGCTTGGAATGGCCTCAACAAGCCAGCCATATCTTTAATGGCGAGCATGTGGGCACCGGCATCTTCCAATTGGCGCGCCATATCCAAATAATAAGACAAATTATATTTGGGATTCGTATATAAATCACCGGTATAGCAAATGGCTGCTTCCGCGATTCCAGGCGTTCTTTCTCGTACTGCTTTGATGGAAACTTTCATCGCTTCTATCCAATTCAAAGAATCAAATATGCGAAAGACGTCAATACCAGCTTCTGAAGACTTCTCAACGAACTTCTCTATGAGATTATCGGGGTAAGCCGAGTAACCCACAGCATTGGAACCCCTAAATAACATTTGGAGCAACATATTAGGCATAGCCTCTCTAAATTCTTGCAATCGCTTCCAAGGAGATTCCTGTAAAAACCGCATGGCCACATCAAAGGTGGCCCCTCCCCAAACCTCCATCGAAAACAAAGAAGGAAACGATTTAGCAAAACCATTAGCCACCGCTAACATATCCTGCGTTCTTACTCGGGTCGCTAGCAAAGATTGATGCCCGTCCCTAAACGTGGTGTCTGTAAAATATACTTGCTTGGAATCTAAAATATATTTGGCAAATTTCTCTGGACCCCATTCATCCAACAATTGCTTATTGCCTGTAGGAAATTCCTTTACTGGATCCACAAAAGGAATCGTAGCTAATCTAAAGGGGGACGTAGGTTTAAATTTAACATCAGGATTTCCATTCACAATCACTTCCCCTAAATATCGAAGTGCTTTGGTCGATCGATCCCGAGTCGGTTTAAATTTAAATAATTCAGGGTGTGTGTCAATAAATTGGACCGTACACTGACCATCTTGAAAAATAGGATGAGTAATCACATTGCGTAAAAATGGAATATTCGTTTTTACCCCTCGAATCCTAAATTCAGTTAAAGCCCTATTTAAGCGCTCAGAAGCACCACGCAATGTTCTACCTTTGGCACTTACTTTCACCAACATCGAATCAAAATAAGGCGAAATTTTTACTCCAGGATAGGAAGATCCTTCGTCTAACCTAATCCCAAAACCTGCGGCATTTCGATAGGCAATGATCGTTCCAAAATCAGGCTTAAATCCATTCGAGGGATCTTCAGTCGTAATCCGACATTGGATTGCAAAACCACGCAAAGGAATATCCGCTTGACTTAGAATATAAATTCCCGAATCGGATAACTTATAATTTTGGGCAATTAAAATCTGAGTACGAACTATATCGATGCCAGTTACCTCTTCAGTGATTGTGTGTTCCACTTGAATACGGGGATTAACTTCGATGAAATAAATATTTTCATCCTTATCGACCAAAAACTCGACCGTTCCTGCGTTATAATAATTAACCGCCTTCCCTATCGACAGCGCATAGGCATATAATTTTTGCTTAGTGTCCTCTTTTAATCCAAAGGAAGGAGCTATCTCAACCACCTTTTGAAATCTTCTTTGTACCGAACAATCACGCTCATACAAATGGACTAGATTACCATGCTGATCCCCCAGTAACTGTACCTCTATGTGTTTAGGCTCGTCAATAAATTTTTCAATAAATATTGTTTCATCGCCAAACGCATTTTTAGCTTCATTTCTTGCTTCTTGGTATGCCTTCTCCAAGTCTTCTTCCTTCCGCACCACACGCATACCCCGACCACCGCCACCTGCAGCAGCCTTGACCATAACTGGAAATGTAATCCGCTTAGCTTCCGACAAGGCTAAAGCATAATCGCTTAAATCTCCCTTCGAATCCTGAATCATAGGCACATTGGCCTTGTGAGCTGCTACCTTAGCGGCCACTTTATCACCAAGCGCTTTCATGGCTTCTGGGGAAGGCCCAACAAACACAATTCCTTCTTCCCTACAGCGCGAAGCAAGCCTTACGTTTTCTGAAAGGAAACCGTAACCAGGGTGGATGGCGTCTATTTTCTTGGACTTACATAATGAGATTAAACCCTCAATATCTAAATAGGGCTTAAGCGGTTCATTTTCTTTTCCAATTTGATAGGCTTCATCAGCTTTATAGCGATGAAGTGAATAGCGATCTTCAAAGGTATATACTGCTACCGTCCGAATTCCTAATTCAGAAGCAGCACGCATGATGCGAATCGCAATTTCACCTCGATTGGCAATAAGAAGACTAGAGATTTTATTAACGTATGATTTTGGCATATCAATATATTTCGTGCATTGTAACAAAAATGATAAATATATTGGAAAATTTATAGTTAAGAGGCTATTATATTTTGAATACCTCAAAAATTTACAATAATATTTGGGTTCGTTCCTAAAAATTAAAATTCTGAAGATCGTAAAATAAAGGCTAATAAAAATATTGTATGCCTTCCCTCGAAATTTCTTAACTTGCGAATCCAAAAAATACTAATTTTTAATGAGCACAAAGAAACCTTTGATCGGTATAACGTTAGGAGATTATAATGGCATCGGCCCAGAAGTAATCATAAAGGCTTTATCGAATCCGCAAATTTTACAATGGTGTGTGCCCATCATCTATGGTTCTCAAAAAGTATTCATTTACTATAAAAATAAAATGGAAGCTAAGGACTTCCAATTTAGAACGATCAGCGACATTTCGAATATTTCACCTGATCAAATTTATTTGATTAATTGTTGGGATGATGCGAACACCCTTGTTGAACCCGGAAAGGAAACTCCTGAAGCTGGAAAAGCTGCTTTTACTTGCTTAGATAGGTCCGCGAAAGATTTGGATAAAGGACTTTTATCAGCATTAGTGACGGCACCGATCAACAAACATAACATTCAATCCGAGGAATTTAATTTCCCAGGACATACGGAATATTTGACAGACCGATTTGAGGCAAAATCATCTTTAATGATGTTAGTTTCTGAAGACATACGCATGGGCGTCGTGACAGGGCATTTACCACTCCAAGAGGTCGCAAAAACACTTACAAAAGAATTAATCAGGGAGAAAATTGAGTTATTCCTTCTGAGTTTAAAGGAGGATTTCTCCATTGAAAAACCTAAATTAGCGGTTTTAGGTCTAAACCCTCATGCTGGCGATTCAGGGTTGTTGGGCCAAGAAGAATTAGACATCATTCAGCCCGTGGTGGAGGAGTTTCGGTCGAAAGCTCAATTGGTTTTTGGACCTTATCCGGCTGACGGCTTCTTCGGCAAAGCTCAGTTCAAGGAATTTGATGGAGTTTTGGCCATGTACCATGACCAGGGATTAATTCCCTTTAAGTACATTGCATTTGAAACTGGGGTTAATTTCACCGCTGGATTGCCGATTATCCGAACCTCGCCAGACCACGGAACCGCTTATGATATTGCAGGTAAAAACGTAGCAGATCCCAGCTCTTTTTTACATGCCTTTTTCCTCGCCATCGAATTAGTCAAAAATCGAATGCAAGCTTAATATGGTCAAAAAAGTACTCATCATCGACGAGGTACATTCCTCATTGGCCGAGGGCTTACAATCCTTGGGCTTTCAAGTAGATGAATTTCTTACTTTATCCAAGCAGGAAACCATGTCGATAATCAGCCAATATACCGGTTTGATTTTACGTAGCAAATTTACCTTAGATGCTGAGTTTATTGAGGCATCCAGTCAGTTAACATTTATTGCCAGAGCAGGTGCCGGTTTAGATCTGATTGATTTAGCAATGTGTAAAAAGAAAAATATTCATGTTTTTTCCGCCAACGAAGGGAATAAAGATGCGGTGGCGGAACATGTTATGGGCCAATTACTGACCCTCGCTCATCGGTTAAATACCGCCGATGCGGAAGTTCGAAATGGCATTTGGAATCGGGAAGCAAATCGAGGTTGGGAAATTCATGGCAAAACTATTGGCATTATTGGTTTTGGAAATATGGGCCAAGCGCTTTGCCAACGTTTACTGGGTTTTGGTTTACAAATTTTAGCTTATGATAAATATGCCCCGGCTCCGTCCCCATTTGGGGTCGATTTAGCTGATATATTCCAACAGGCTGACATTGTATCCTTGCATATTCCATTAACGGAGGAAACGAATGGAATGGTGAATCAAGAATTTTTAAGCTCCTTTAAAAAACCCATCGTGCTGATGAATAGTTCTAGAGGCCCTATTAGCCCCTTAGAACATGTAGTGTGGGGTTTAGAACAAGGAATTATTTTAGGATTGGCTTTAGATGTACTGCCCAATGAAAAAATTAAAGCTTGGACTAAAGAGGAGCAAATGGTTTTTGACCATTTAAAATCCTTTCCTAATACGCTTTTTAGCCCCCATGTCGCAGGTTGGACTACGGAGAGTTATATTAAAATCAATACTGTTTTATTAGAGAAGATCAAACACCTTTTCAGCCTATGAATTATCCAGAAAATATAGGTGAAAAGCTAGGATTTAATCAAATTAAACATCACATTAAGTCGCTATGCCTCAGTAATATGGGTGCTGAATATGCGGATAAAATGAAATTTTCAAATCGATTTGTTTTGGTGAACCAATGGGTCCAACAAGTTAGCGAGATGAAGCAGTTGATGGCTGAGCATGGAGGAGAGTGGCCCCAACAAGATTATTATGATTTGCGCGAATGGTTTGGTCCTTTAAACTTGGAAGGGCATTATTTAACGGCCGACGAGTGGCGCGATTGGCAAAGGGGGCTCGATATTTTATATCAATGTGTTCGCTTTTTTTACAAATTAGATTCAGATAAATACCCGGAAATATATCGGATTACCCAAGTTTTCAAGGAAAAATGGGAAGGTGAAGAACATGGCGATTTTAGGCAAATACTGCCCATCATTCAGGAATTGGATCGAGTTTTTGACGTCAATGGCCAAATCAAGGAAAGTGCCTCCCCAGCTTTGGGCGAATTACGCAGAAAGCGTTTCGCAGAAGAACAAAATCTGAGAAAGAAATTGGACAGCTTGATCAATCAGGCCTATAAAGAAGGTTGGGTTAGCAAGGATTTTTCACTGACCTTACGAAATGGCCGCATGGTCATTCCATTAGCCGCCGAGCATAAAAGAAAAATAAAAGGTTTTGTGCAAGACGAATCTGACACTGGGAAAACAGTATTCTTGGAACCTGCAGACGCTTTAATCGCGAACAATGAAATTAAATCATTAGAATCTGCCGAACGTAGAGAGATCATATTAATTCTAAGCCGTTTATCGGACCGAATAAGACCTTTAGTTCCCATGCTAAGTTCTTGGTTTCAATGGCTCGGACTGATCGATTTTATCAGATCCAAAGCTATTTGGGCTACAGAGGTGAACGCTATTTTACCCAAAATTAAAGATATTCCTACCCTTGATTGGCGTGATGCGAGGCACCCCATCTTAGAACAATCACTTAGTAAAATAGGCAAAAAAATAAAACCTTTGTCCATAACGTTAGATGATAAAAAAAGAATCATGGTCGTCTCTGGGCCTAATGCCGGAGGTAAATCGGTCACTCTAGGTACCTTGGGATTATTGCAATACCTATTCCAAACTGGTTGCTTAGTTCCCATGGCAGAGGGTTCTACGATGGGATTTTTTGATCAAATCTTTTTAGATATGGGGGACGATCAAAATATCGAAAATGAATTAAGTACCTACAGCTCCCACTTAAGTAATATGAATTATTTTTTAGGGCATGTCAACCCTAAAACGATGATCTTGGTGGATGAGTTTGGGACAGGAACGGAACCTTCCTTAGGGGGTGCCATAGCGGAATCCATCCTAGAAAAATTGGCCGAAAAAGGTTGCTTTGGAGCAATCAATACGCACTTCGGGAATTTGAAAAATTTAGCAGACCGACAAGTCGGATTGTTTAATGCCGCGATGCGTTATGATACCGAACATTTAGAACCTCAATTCATTTTAGATATGGGGAAACCTGGCAGTTCTTTTGCTTTTGAGATTGCCCAAAAAATAGGTTTACCCGCCAAAATCATAGAAAATGCTCGTAGGAAATTAGGGACCAAGCAGGTAGATTTCGATAAGATGTTGATGGAAACAGAAGCGGAAAAGCAAATATGGGAATCGAAAAACATTCGATTGACCATAGCCACCGAACAAGCGGAAGCCATCAAACAACAATATGCCAGCTTAAAAAATCATTTAGATGACGAGCAAAAAAGACTCATTAATCAAGCAAAAGCAGAGGCTAAAAAAATAATTCAAGAAGCCAATGGCCGTATTGAACAGACCATACGTGAAATTAAAGAGAAGTCGGCCCAAAAGGAAGAGACAAAAGAAATCAGGGGAAAATTAGAGGCATTTGTCAAAAAAGAATTAATTGAAATACCTTCAAAAACCAATATTCCCCTGGAAAAGCCCAATCCAAAAAGCCTCAAAGGGCCTATGGCCGTCGGTGACTGGGTCGCTTTAGATCAAGGCCAAGGAGAATCTGCCTTAGGTCAAATCATGGCATTCAAAGGAAAAGATGTGGTGGTGGCACTCGGGGGAATCAGTAGTACCATCAAAGTCAATCGATTGCAAAAAGTTCATGCTCCCAAGCAGGAAAAACAGAAAATTTCAGCGCTTCAAGGGATTGATTTCAATGATCGCATGGCCCAATTTTCCATCACGTTAGATGTACGTGGAAAAAGAGGAGAAGAAGTATTTGTCATTTTAGATCAGTACATGAACGATGCTTTGTTGTTAGGTTCCAATGAAATTAAAATCCTCCATGGAAAAGGAGATGGAATTTTACGTAATTTGGTGCGCGAACAACTCAAGCGGTATAGTCAAATTAAGTCATTTGAAGACGAACATGCAGATCGAGGGGGGGCGGGTGTAACCATAGTAACATTCAAATAAATGAATCGAATTATCGTCTTATTCGTGATTTTTTTCTGCTCCAGCTGTAGGCTAGAATATCAGTCAGGCTTAGCAAAACTGCGGTCAGAAGACTTTAAAGGGGCGACAGAAGACTTAAGTATTGCATTTCAAAAAGATCCCTTTAATCCCGAAATACTTTTTGCCCGCGCGTTAAGCCGAGGTTTTTATGGGCATTATACAGGAGCCATCAATGATTTAACCAGAGCCATCAAGCTTGATCCTAACCACCCGAATTATTATTTTTATCGAGGCTATTTCAAATCCAAATTTGGCATAGAAAAAGGTGCGATTGAAGATTTTTCTATGACCATTCAACTTTACCCTTATTACCCTGAAGCATATTATAACCGAGGCATCAAATTATTAAATACTGGGCATTTATCTGAGGCCTGCCAAGATTTCCAAACGGCCATTGACCTAGGTGACACCTTATCGATTAAGTTTAAAAATGTGTATTGCAGGAAAGAGATTATTCCAAATGGGGAATAGAAATTGGCCTAAATGTTTTTCATCCCTTTTATTTTTTGAATTGGCCGACTCATTTTGCTGTGCCTAAAATAGCATAATGACTCACCCTTCCCTACAAACTTAAGCACGTACCTGCCATATCCCCGTGATGGGCTTATCTTTTAAGACAGATACCATTTTATTGTGTAAGGGAATATCTTTACAGCAAAAATATGCCCTACAAATTGCCAAATAAATCGCTAAAAATATTGACCTTTGTCTTTATTTAATTTTTAACGATTTTTTATGTCTATTGCAAAATCTGGCGATCAGGTCGCCGTACATTACACAGGTAAACACACTGACGGTTCTATTTTTGATTCTTCAGAAGGAAGAACTCCATTAGAATTCCAAATTGGCTCTGGAATGGTCATCAAAGGCTTCGACGATGGAGTAACAGGCATGAGCATCGGGGACAAAAAAACGATTGTCATTCCCGCAGCTGAGGCATATGGAGAACATTCTCCAGAAAATACGGTGAGCATGGAAAGGGGTCAAATCCCTTCGCATATCGAATTGGAATTAGGTTCCACTTTGAATATGCATCAAGATGGAGGCCAAGTGGTGGAAGTGGTAATAACGCATGTAACAGAAACGCATGTAACTTTAGATGCCAATCATCCCTTAGCCGGAAAAGATTTGACATTTGACCTTGAACTTATTAGCATTCAATAAATTGTATGAAAATTGACTTACGCTCTTTTGTCCCCCACGGACTAGTTATCTTAGGATTTGTCGTGTTAGCCTTCATTTATTGTAGACCGGTACTTCAAGGGAAAGTGCTGATTCAGCATGACATCCAACAAGCACAAGCGGCGGCCCAAGAGAGTGTTCAATTTAAAAAAATAAGTGGGGAAGATGCCTGGTGGACTAATTCCATGTTTGGCGGGATGCCTACATTTCAAATTTCCGGAAGTTACCCTTACAGTATTTCCAGTTATGTGGGGAGTTTTTTAACGAACTTATTCCCCAATCCGGTCAATTTATTAATTCTCCAATTACTGGGTATGTACCTATTTTTATGGGCGATGGGGGCCTCTCCTATTTTAGGATTTGCAGGAGCTATTTTGTATGCATTTGCCACGTACAATATGGTCATTATCCCAGCCGGTCATAACTCAAAAGTATTAGCATTAGCTTATGCTCCCGTAGTTTTAGCAGGAATTAAAATTTGTTGGGAGCGAAATAAATGGCTGGGAGCTGCTATTTTTTCTTTCGGAATGGCGCTAGAATTATATGCCAATCACATTCAGATTACGTATTATTTGTTTTTTATTATAGGAGCCTATAAGCTTTATTCCTTTTCCAAAGCAATTCGAGAAAAAGCATTGTCCGATTGGTTTGGCAAAGGGATTTTACTGGCCATCGGCTTAGTATTAGCCTTGGGGACACATTCCATGCGCCTTTGGAATAACTATAATTACAGCAAAGAAACCACTCGTGGCGCTTCGGAACTGAAAGCCAATAAAGAAAGAGGTAGTGGATTGGATAAAAACTACGCTTTTGATTGGTCTTATGGAATTTCAGAAACAGGAACTTTATTAATTCCTAATTTCAAGGGTGGCGCATCTCAAGGAGATTTAGGTGGTACCAAATCGGCTACCTTTAAAACGATGGCGGACGCGGGAATAGCTGAAGATCAAGTACTTGGATTTGTAGAAAAAGGACCGACCTACTGGGGCGAACAGAGTTATACCGCAGGTCCGGCCTACGCTGGGGCCTTAGTTATTTTCCTATTTTTATTTGCAGCCTTTTATCTGAAGACCTCGGAAAAATGGTGGCTCATCGCCATAACATTTTTATTCATCACTTTTTCTTGGGGTAAAAACTTTTTCTTTAATGGTATTCTATTTGACTATTTTCCACTATTCAACAAATTTAGAGCCATCACTATGGTGCTTTCTTTTGTACAATTAGGTTTGGTGGCTTTAGGAATTTTAGGATTACAAAGATTCATCAAAGAGAAACCTAGTTTCAGTGAGATCAAAAAACCACTTCTCTATTCATTTGGATTAAGCGGAGGAATTTGTTTGTTTTTTGCCTTGTTGCCCGATTTGTTTTTTGATTTTAAGGGTGCTCAGGACGGTGCTGGGATTTTGCAGGATGCCAATATCAATACAGCCATTTGGAATAGCATTCGTTTAGACCGAATCACTTTATTTAGATCAGATGCATTAAGGAGCTTTTTTGTGATCGCTTTGGGTACGGGAATCTTATGGTTAGCGACGCTTAAAAAAGTAAAGAAATCGATTTGGTTAATTGGTCTAGTCCTATTAAGTATTTTTGATTTAACTCCTGTAGCCAAACGTTATTTTGGGAATGATGCTTTTGTTTCCAAAAGCACCCTGGAAGAGCAAATTCAACCGAGCCCGGCAGACCAACAAATTTTAGCTGATAAAACTCAATTCAGAGTATTGAACTCAACCGTTTCTTTTATGAATGATGCCACCACCTCGTATTATCATCAATCGTTAGGAGGTTATCATGGGGCAAAACTTCGTCGGTACCAAGAATTAATTGAAAAATATTTTGCCGGAAGTCCAGCCCAAATGAGTGTTTTAAACATGTTAAACACCAAATATATTATTGGCGCAGATTCCTTAGGTAGCCCTATAGCCCAATTAAATCCCAATGCCCTAGGAAATGCTTGGTTTGTGAAAAATATCCAATGGGCGAACACCCCTGACGATGCATTAACTGATATTGAAAAAATAGATCCTAAAAATACGGCGATCATCGAAGTACAGGATAAAGCCATTTTACAAAATTTTGTACCTGATTCCATGTCGGTGGGAGTCATCTATCTTAAAGACTATAAACCTAATCACCTTAGTTATTCTTCTAATGTAAGCAAGTCTTCGCTCGCCGTATTTTCTGAAGTTTTTTATAGAGGGAATAAAGATTGGAAAGCTTACATCGATGGGAAAGAAGTGGATCACCTTAGGGTAGATTATGTGTTGCGTGGACTATTGGTTCCTGCAGGAAAACATACCGTCGAGTTTAAATTCAAGCCTTATTCAGTTGAGATGGGCAATAAACTCGATGCCGCGGCATCTATTGCTTTATTATTATTTATAGCCTTAGGTTTAGGCTTAGCATTTAAAAATAAGATATGATTTATTCGATGACAGGTTTTGGGAAATCCCAAAAAGAGGCGCAAGAATTACAAATTCGGGTGGAGGTAAAGACCTTGAATTCGAAGTTTACCGATATTTTTTGTCGGCTTCCCAAATCCATTTCAGCTAGGGAGATTGAGATTCGTAATTTTTTAACCCAGCAATTAGAACGCGGAAAAATTGAGTTAAATGTACTCATTCAAAAAAATCATGAGGGAGCTGAAGTCAGTATTTTACCTCAGGGACAAATAGCCTTGTATTATGCAGAGTTAAAGCGAGTGGCTGCTGAATTAGGGGTTTCGAATATGGATGAAGGAGCTTTGTATTTACAGGCTTTAAATGTTCCAACGAGCATTTCTCAAGAAAAAAAGGAGGAAAATGAAGAGGAGATTGAAGCTTTATGGCAGGTGATTTTTGAGGCAATCCAAGAGGCCGTTGCCGAGTGTAAAGAATTCCGCGCCCGGGAAGGAAAAATAGTGGAAGATAAATTCCGAGAGTATATCGCATCTATAAAATCAGGCTTGGGCCAAGTGTTAGAACAGGATTTAATTCGTATGCCGGGTATTCGTGAGCGCATGAAAAAGTCATTGTTGGACCTCGGCCTCAATGAGGATTTTGACAAAAATCGCTTTGAGCAGGAAGTCGTTTATTATATTGAAAAATTTGATATTTCTGAAGAAAAAGTACGCTTAAGTACGCATTTAGAGTATTTTATTGACATCTTGGCGGAGGGAAATGGCAAGAAGCTCAACTTTATGGCCCAGGAAATAGGTCGGGAAATTAATACCATCGGTTCTAAGGCCAACGATTCTCAGATCCAGCGTTTGGTGGTCAACATGAAAGATGAGTTGGAGAAGATTAAGGAGCAAACAGCGAATGTTCTTTAAAAAAGGTAATAGGTATTAGGTAAAAGGTAATAAGCGTTAGGTAATAGGTATTAAAATTTAATATGACACTGTCCCATTAAGTGTGTAAATTAAATAAATGTTGTCATGTGAATACATGAACAATAGACGCATTATCGCTTCTCTACAAACCGTTCAACAAGGCTATTCCAGCGCAACCAATTCCTAAACCAATCCATTGTCGGTTCGTCAAACGCTCCTTAAAAAATACATAGGCGGTAATCGCACTCATCAAAATCACGCTTAAATTGTACATCGTCAATACTACGGCGGCGTTGTTTTGATAAGCATCTAAAGCTTTCAGAAGAAAATAAAATGAAAAGAAGTTGGGCAAACCCAAAGGAATCGCTGCCAAAACAGAATTTCGGTTCCAAGCTAAGGTGCCATTGGCCGATTTCCAAATGAGAACAATGGCTGAACTAATCATCGAACCGATGAGTATCATCATGATGAAGGGCAAAGTCCCCCCCACAAAATAAGTCAATGAGCTATTGAGATAACTAAAAAGGGTATTAGTTAAGCCATAGGCGACAAAAACGGCCAACAACAACCATAAAACGGGCTTGATTCCATCTGCTGAAGCCATTTGCGGACTACAGAAATATATGGCGACAAATGAAAAAACCAATCCTAAGGAAATGGATAAACTAATTTCACCACCTGTCTTTAAAATAAATAAATTTATCAGGACTGGTATAACCAATGAAATATTGTTGGCCAACGAAGTAGGCGCCATCCCATTTTTTTGGGTAGAAAATCCCGATAATAAAAAGGTGATGACAAATCCTATACCCATAGCCATTAACAAAAATGTATTCCCGAAGGAAGGCCAATGAAATGGGATAGCAGAAGGCTGATGAAAATAGGCGGTCAAAAAACAAACTGGATAATTCAATAAAATGGCAATTCGCGTATCTACTTGGAATCGAGCATGCGCTCGGAAATTCACGAGTAAAAGAACGGAAAACACCACGGAAAGAATTAAATAAAGCATTTTACGATTTTTTTACCAGGTCCTCTAAAATGCCTACCCACTCAGGAGAATTGTTTAAACTTTCCACTAATTGCCAGTGTTCGCCACCCGCCTCTTCAAATATTTCTTTATACTCTTCTCCTACTTCAATAGTCGTTTCTAAACAGTCGGCCACAAAAGCGGGGGAAAAAGCTAATACTTTCTTATGCCCATCAGCCACTAACTTAGGGATTACTTCATCCGTGTAGGGCTTAAGCCAGGGATCTCGCCCTAATCTACTTTGAAATGAAGTGCTAAAAGTTCCAGGCTTTAACCCCATTTTACCCGCAATCAATCGAGTAGTTTCATGACATTGTGCCCGATAACACCCATGATTTTTATCAGTGATTGAATCACAGCAAGTGCCAAAGACACAAGTCGTTTTAGTCAAATCACCCTTACGTACATGACGTTCAGGGATTCCATGGTATGAAAACAAATAATAGTCAAAGTCGACATCCTTTTGGTAATTCGATGCCTTAGCGGCAAAATAACTTGAGAATGCCGGATGATCATAAAAATAACTGGCAATGGAAAGAGATGGCATCACTTGCCATTTGGACATCAATTCCATCACACGCTCAAACACGGAGCCGGTAGAAGCCGAGGCATATTGAGGAAAAAATGGAATGACAATTAATCTCTTTAGATTCATCGCTTCCAATTCAGACATGGCAGTGGCCAAATCAGGACTCTGATACCGCATCGCAAGGCGCACATAATAAGCATCACCCAGTTTAGCTTGTAAGTCGCGAGCCACATCTTCCCCATAAAATTTCAGAGGCGAGCCACGTTCTTCCCACAACTCTTTATAGATTTTAGCTGATTTGGGAGCTCGAAAAGGAGCAATAATCCCTTTAACTAAAATATAACGAATCAAGAAAGGAATGTCGATTACACGACCGTCCATCAAAAATTCACGTAAATATTTACGGACTGAGGGGGTTCCTGGATCATCAGGAGTCCCTAAATTAACAATTAATACACCTACCATAGGAAAAATTTGAAAGCACAAAGATCATTCAAAAATTATAAATTCCATCCTTCTGGCGTAATTTTTGTTCGAAAGGCCGATTCCACGCAAGGAACGCGATCCTGACAATTTATAGAACCTGGAGGACACGAATAAATATCTCCATTTAAATAGGTAACTAAAGCATATTCCTCCTTAGGTACACTCTTCAATCGGTCGATAAAATAAATCTTTTTACGTACTGAAAATACGTTAAAAATTCCTAATACTCTTTCTTTAGGGTCTGTTATGGGTTTAATATTCAAACTAAAGCGAGTCTGTGCAGGCACGTCAAATAGAGAACCGCTAGATTGCACCTGAGCAATTAAAGATTGATAAAAATTAAATGCATTCTTGGTGATTGAGCGTTGCTCTAGACGTAAATAATAAGGCGAATAGCCATCAAATGGTACTCTGGCTACCTGGCGTCCTGAAATTTTTTGCCCGTTAGTCAACACATCAGAAAACACATTAAGTTCATTATTATTAGAAATATCCCAGCAGTTACCATCACACATGTAATTTAAGATATCTTCAGTGGGAATTCTTGGAGCCACGCAAACATTGGATTTAAAATTCCAAGTGGCCCCACCTTCACAAGTTTCACAGATTGAAATCTTTTCAAAATGCCTCCAATTCCACATATAAAAATCACCTTCTTGAGGACTATCTTTAAAATCGACATACACTGAAAAACCATTTCGTCTGGGATCTACTTTATCGTATTGATCCCTCACCTCAAACTGCGTGACAATATTTTCAATCTCAGGCGCAGGAACCATTTTCTCTTCGACACTTTCATATTGCTTTCCTGTCAGCGTTTTTACAAACAATCGGTAGGTAGACCCTACCTTTCCGTTAAAACCTACCGGTGGCAAATAAGTGCCTAATACAGTTCCTTCTTTGAAAATGGTTTTTAGCCCAGTTTGATCCAACACATAGACCTCCGCTTTCGTCACGACCAAAGGGTTTTGAGAAATAATGCGACTTGCAGAACTTGTAATACGAATTTTATTTAAAGCCGCATCATCAGAAATATCGGCTTCAATGGTCATGTAGGAGGTAGAATCAATTTGCTTAAAATCCATGATGGGGTTAATACAAGCCCATGAAATCATGCCAATGATCGAAGAAAAAAGTATATATCGGAATAAATGATTTGGCATCTCTATAAAAATTTAAAATTGTAAGTAAGAGAAATAAAAGGAGAAGCAAAAACGCTTAGCTCATAGGCTCTAAGTCCTGTTTTGGAGGACTTAAAGAATACAGAATAGGGATTTTGCCTTCCATAAAGGTTGTAGACAGTGAAAACCCAACTGCCTTCCCAGCGCTGACTTTTCATCGACGGATTGTTAATCGTCCACGAAAAATCTAAGCGGTGATAATCTCGAATGCGGTCATTATTCCTCTCTTGAAATACTGGATACTTTTTACCCCCAATTTCATACATTCCAGATGGCGATGAAAAAGGCCTGCCTGTATTATATGCAAAAGTAAATGAAAAGCTATGATGGGTAGTCGGCTGAATATTCAGCATCATATTAAAGGTATGCGGTTTATCATAATTAGTGGCAAACCAGTCTCCGCCATTGATGGATTGCACCTCAGGATAATCACCGATCATTTGACTGAAGGCACGCGCATAGGTGTATGAAACCCAACCACTGACCTCACCTTTTTTCTTTTGAACCATCAACTCAACTCCATAGGCTTTACTTTTACCGGTTACCAACTGAGTTTCGATGTTGGGATTTAATTGCAAATTAGCCCCTGAAATAAAATCAAGGGTATTGCGAACATCGCGGTAATACGTTTCTAAAGATGCCTCGTAGACGTTTTCGTTATAGGTCTTAAATAAACCCAAAGAAAAGAAATCACTTTGTTGGGGCTTGATGAACTGATCAGCCGTCTTCCAACGAGAAGTGGGCAAAGGAGTCGTATTGTTAGAAAGCAATTGGAAAAACTGCTGCATGCGATTGTATCCAAACTTCATCGTTGAGTTTTCGCCAATTGAATATTTCATCGTTAAACGAGGTTCAAATCCACCATACGTAGACATAACCTCACCATCCGCATAGGTCTTTTTATTCACGATGGAATTTAAGGAAGGCATGAAATTAGGGGTGTATTCATTAACGGTTCCCCCACCAATTCGCCAATATTGCGAATAGCGTAAACCATATTGAATGGTAAATTTCTCGCTCATTTTAAATTCATCATCTGCAAAAATCGCTGCTTCCATCGATTGCTCATCTTGAATTTTAACCGTAGCCACTCGGGAAATAACACCTATATTTAAGGATCCCGGATCAATATCATAGCGGGTAAGGGTGGCCCCAAAATTCATCTTGTGTTTATCATTCGGCTGAAAATCAAAACTGGCGGATAGATTTTTGTACTTGATAAAACTATTTAAATCTATCGTATTCACCGTATCGGGGGCATAAGTCTTCGTCTTGTAAACGGTGCTTGCCGCACTTAGCATCAAATTTAATTTCTCAGAAAAATAATGATTCCAATGTATCGCAAAATTGGTGTGCCCATAATCAAACGAGGTACGTTTGGCAATCACATTTTCAATACTAAACAATGAATCAACTCGGTAATAATCCTGACTCAAATAACTAGAAAATGAAATGGTGTTCTTGTTGTTAGGTCTGTAAAAAACTTTGGTCGCCACATCAGAGAAGTTGGCCCGTATATTTTTCAAATAATTAGGTGCAAACCACTTGAACATAAAATCATTTAATGATAAACGGCCGGCGACCATGACCGATAACTTTTCTTTGATGATCGGTATTTCGGCCAGCAGTCGGTTAGAGACTAAACCGACTCCCCCTTGCATTTTGAATTTATCTGTATTGGGTTCTATCATTTTGATATCCAACACCGAAGCCGAACGACCACCAAATCGAGTAGGAATACCTCCTTTATATAATTCTAAATCTCTTATCGCATCGGAAGCAAAAACAGAAAATAACCCAAACATATGTGTCGGGTTAAAAATAGGCGTATCGTCGATATAAATTAAATTTTGATCCACATTACTACCGCGAATATTAAGTCCGTTAGCCCCCTCACCCACCGAAGAAACTCCGGGCAAAGTTTGTAAACTTCGAATCACATCCACCTCGCCCATCATGGTAGGTAATTTTTTAATTCCTTTTAAACTTAAGACCGTCACTCCTAAAGAAGGCGTTTGAATATCGCGTTTGGTCGCTGCACTAGAAACAATAACTTCTTCCAATTGCTTTGTCACGTCGTTCAATTGGACATTTAATTCAAAATCAGCTTTCAAGTAAAATTTAGTCCGATAAGGATTATATCCCACATGACTCACTTTTAAAACATACTCACCAAAGGGTAGATATAAGCGATAACGGCCTGCAGAATCAGTCGAAACACCCGATTTTTTAAAATCCACGGAAATATCAGCCCCCCGTAAAGGTTCGCCAGTTTGAGCGTCTAAGACACGACCGTAAACGGAAGGTAAAGTGGTTGTCTGGGCAAGTGAGAATTGGCTTTTGGCCAACAAAAGGACTATGGGTAGTACTCTGAGTAAGAGTTTATTCATAAACAAGAAGTAGTTAAAATTAAAAATACGAAAATTCCACGAAAGAATTTACTTTAAAAGCGACCAAACCGAGGATAATGCGACGAAAAATAAAGCGAGGGGAGTTAACACTTTCCAAGAGAGGTACATTAATTGGTCCACACGCAACCTGGGAAGCGTCCAACGAACCCACATTTGCAAGGCAATTAATACATACGATTTTAGCATCAACCAGAAAAAACCCAAAGCAGTACCCAACACAGTTCCCGGTATTCCATTCGTCCAATCAGCTAATTTTAAACTTCCTACATTAGGAAAGGGGGAGTACCAAGCACCCCAGAAAAGGATCACACCTAATATGCTGACTAATAGCATGATACCATATTCAGATAAAAATAACAATGCCCAGCGCATACCTGAATATTCGGTATGAAAACCGCCAACCAATTCAGATTCAGCCTCTGGAATATCGAAGGGTGCCCGATTAGCTTCAGCTAAACTGGCAATAAAAAACACGATGAATAAAATAAACAGAAAAGGCATTCTTACCACATTCCAAGTCAAAATTCCGCCCACACTTCCCACTTCGATACCCATATTTCTGATACCAAATAAATATTGTTCCCCTTCGGCAAAAATTCCTTGTTGGCCCGCAATCTCCTGCAAGTTCAAGCTAGAAGACAAAATGACAACTGATAAAATCGATAAACCTAAGGGAATTTCATAAGAGACTAATTGGGCCGCTGAGCGGATCGCCCCTAACAAAGAATATTTGTTGTTGGACGTCCACCCGGCCAGTAATATTCCCAGTGTATCCAGGGATATAATTCCCATTAGGAGCATTAAACCCATTTCGGTTTGGCTACCTTGAAGCCAAACACCTGAACTTAAGGGAATAACTGAAAAAGCGCCAAAAATAGACAAAAAGATGATCCAAGGTGCTGCGAGAAAAAGCTTTCTTTGGGCAGCATGAGGAATGATATCCTCCTTTTGCAAAAGCTTAAATAAATCGGCAAAAACCTGTAAAAGACCCCATTTTCCCACTTCGGTTGGGCCCAAACGGTCCTGCATAAATGCGGATAATTTTCGCTCCACATACACGCCGACCACCACATTGAGGGTGATTAAAACAAGGCAAATAAGGAGCGCGATCCACATTATAAATGATTTAAGGCCTGCGTAATATCCTCAATTAAATCATCAATATGTTCTAAACCTACTGAAATACGAACCAAACCATCGAAAATTCCTACCTCTGCCTTATCTTCCATGGACAATTTAGAATGGGTCGTTGAGCCCGGATGTGTCATAATCGTCCGGGAGTCACCTAAATTGGATGAAATACTAATGAATTTCAACTGTTTCGAAAATTCATTAACCTTTTCAAATCCCCCCTTAATATCAATGGTTATGATGCCACCCCCATATTTCATTTGTTTTTTGGCCAATTCATATTGCGGATGTGCAGGTAAAAAAGGATAATTAACTGAATTAAGTGCTTTGTGACCATCTAGAGCCAATGCCAAAGCCATCGCGTTTTCTGAATGTTTTTGCATCCTTAACTCAAGTAATTCTAAGCTTTTTGATAAAACCCACGCGTTAAAAGGCGACAAGGAAGGACCGGTATGTCGGGCAAAAAACCGTATTTCTTGAATTAATTCTTTTTTACCACAAATAATACCCCCTAAAACTCGCCCTTGACCGTCTATAAATTTAGTTGCCGAATGAATCACTAAATCAGCTCCCATATCTAAAGGAGTTTGTAATATAGGGGTGGCGAAACAATTGTCAACCGCCAAAACAATATCAGTACCGGCCTTCAAGTCGCTCAAAGCTTGTATGTCGATCAACTCTAAACCTGGATTGGATGGGCTCTCACAAAACATGAATTTGGTGTTAGGCTTCATCGCATTTTTCCAAGCGCTTAAATCGCTCCCCGTCACAAAAGTGCATTCAATACCCCATTTGGCCGTGATTTTGGTTAATATTTGAATCGCTGAACCAAACAAAGCTTTGGAAGCAATGATATGATCGCCAGATTTCAGTAAACCCGCCATGGATGCAAATATGGCTGCCATTCCTGTGGAAAAGGCAATTCCATCCTCCGCATTTTCTAACATACACATTTTGGAAACAAACTCATCCACATTTGGATTCATAAATCGAGAATATATATTTCCTTCTATTTCATCTGCAAACACGGCTTTACTCTGCTCGGCATCTTCAAACGTAAAACTTGACGTTAAATAAAGAGGCACGGAATGTTCTCGATTGGATGATTTAGGTGACTGGATTCGGATCGATTGAGTCTGTTTTTTCATAAATTTCAATAAATAATCTACAAAAATAATAGATTAACATTAAAAGTTATTTAAAAAATAATCTATTTATTGATAAATATTTGAGTAAAAATTTATTGGTTATATCTTTATATGAAATAGTAATATACCTTTAATAACAATGATGAAAAAAACGATCTACTCAATGCTTGTAGCGGTAATGCTTTTGCCGACTGTCATGCAAGCGCAAAAATGGACTAACCTTTTTGACGGAAAAACGTTTGCTGGCTGGAAACAACTAAATGGCCAAGCGAAATACGAGATTAAAAATGGAGTGATTATTGGCACCACGGTAGCCAACACCCCCAATTCTTTCATGGCTACTGAAAAAACCTACGGTGATTTCATTCTTGAACTAGAACTAAAAGTGGATAACTCCATGAATTCAGGCATCCAAATCCGTAGTTTATCCAAACCAGATTTTAACAATGGTCGTGTTCACGGATACCAAGTAGAAATTGATCCCTCGGATCGCGGTTGGTCTGGTGGTATCTACGACGAAGCCCGCAGAGGTTGGTTGTATCAAAACGAAATGAATCCAACAGCAAAAAAGGCATTTAAGCGCGACGCTTGGAATAAATACCGCATTGAGGCGATTGGTAGTGTCATTCGTACATGGATTAATGATGTGCCGGTGGCCAACTTAATAGATGACATGACACCGGAAGGATTTATTGCACTTCAAGTGCATGCGATTGGAAAAGACGCTGTGGCTGGAAAGCAGGTTATGTGGAAAAATGTGCGTATTCAAACGGGGAAAGACATGCAACCACGACCAGCAGATGGTGTGACTCCTGTCGAAAATTATACCTTAAATACGCTTTCAGCTCAGGAAAAATCATTAGGGTTTAAATTATTATTCAACGGGAAGGATTTAACAGGGTTTAGATCCGCTTTCAAAACCACAGCTCCTCCTAGTGTTTGGAGTGCAGAAGAAGGAACTTTGCATGTAAATTCATCCGGTGGAAAAGAATCGGGTAATGGAGGTGATATTTTGACCAACGAGAAATTTGGGACTTTTGAATTAGTTTTTGATTTTAAATTGACCGAAGGAGCAAATTCAGGAGTTAAATATTTTGTCAATGAATCTTATGACTCAGGTAAATCAGCCATCGGTCTAGAATACCAAGTTTTAGATGATGATAAACATCCAGATGCCAAATTAGGAACTGTTGGAAATCGCACCTTAGCTAGTTTATATGACATCATTCCGTCAAATAAAAATGACAAACGTTTTCAGAAGAAAATTGGCGAATGGAATCAAGGACGTATCATCGTTTATCCAAATAACATCGTTCAACACTGGTTGAACGGATTTAAAGTATTAGAGTACGAAAGAAATAGTAATATTTTTAAAGTATTAGTGGCACATAGTAAGCATGCCAAATGGGATGGTTATGGTGCACAAGCTTCAGGACCCATCTTATTTCAAGAGCATGGTGATTCTGTTTTTTACAAGAATATAAAAATCAGAGAAATTAAATAACATTATAAACCTATTACCATGGAAAGAAGAGAATTTATACAAAAAAGTGCCATTGCTTCGCTAGGTACTTTTGCTTTTAGCCCTAAGTCTTATAGCAAGATTTTAGGAGCTAATGATCGGGTGCGTGTAGCAGCCGTTGGTTTTTCAGATCGTCACCGATCATCACACGTATCCCCATTTAAAACGTTATCGAAAGAGATGAATTTTGAAATGGTCGGTCTTTCTGATTTGTGGAATCGCCGTAGAGAAGAGGGTGCGGCCTATTACGAAAGTCAATTAGGATCCAAAGTAACCACCTATCGAAATAATGATGAGCTATATGCCTCAAAAGGTATTGATGCTGTATTCATTTCAACAGCCGATTTCCAACATGCGACTCACTTAATTGAAGCCGTAAAAGCGGGTTGTGATGCGTATTGTGAGAAGCCTTTGGCTGAAACTATGGAAGATAATCGTGCGGTTTTAAAGGCCGTAAAAGAATCCAATAAAATTGTACAAATTGGATCTCAACGTCGTTCTGGAACGAATTATTTTGCTGCTGAAGATTTTATCAAATCAGGAAAATTTGGAGACATCAAAATGGTTGAGTTGCTTTGGAACGTAAACCAACCCGGAAGATGGAGACGTCCTGCCTTAACTAAAATTTTAAAGGAGTCGGATATTGATTGGAATCGTTTCTTGATTAACCGTCCAAAAGATACGTTCGATCCACGTAAATATTTAGAATATCGTTTATTCTGGCCATATTCATCAGGAATTTCGGGCCAATGGATGTCACACCAAATTGATACCGTACACTGGTTCTCTGGTTTAACGCATCCTCGTTCTGCGGTTTCTAATGGAGGTATTTACCAATGGAATGATGGTCGCGTAAATGCAGATACGCAAACCACTGTATTTGATTATGGCCCTTCAGATGATAAAACAAAAGGATTCCAAGTTCAATTTACTTCTCGATTCTCGAATGGAGCCGGTGGAACGAAAGAAATCTATTATTCAAATGCAGGTGAATTAAACTTAGACACAAACACCATTTCTCCAAATGGGGGTCTTCGCGAAAGAGATGCCAAGGAAATGGGGATGCAAGCGAACCTATTACCTAGCATGAAATTAGGTGAAGCGATTGTCGTAGAAACAAGTGCCAATACAGGCGGGGACCAATTAACGTTCAACCACATTAAAAACTGGATGGAATGTGTTCGTTCTCGCAAAACACCAAATGCTCCTATTGAAGCTGGATACCAACATTCTATTGCCACGATTATGTCAAATGCGGCCTATCGTACCGGAATGCGTGTAACTTTCGACGAGAAAACACAAGAGGTGATGGCTGGAAATAAAGTGTTTAAATATTAATAAAAAAAAGAATTAGAAACCCTCGCAATTCATGCGCCAAAACGCATTTGAATGCTCGATTAAAAATTCTAAAATACGAAAGAGACGCGATGAATCGCGTCTCTTTTTTTAATCAAAAACTGCCGTATTTTCCATTAGACAATTTCCAAATTGCCATATATTTATTATAACTTGCATTAAATTCGAATTATAAGCACATGGCCATCATTCCGACTCAAACTAAGAAAGATCTTTACACGCATATAGCGATCATTATTTCCTTATTTTTAGTCTTGTTCTTCGCATTCTTTTTTGTCTATTTGCCTTGGAGTACACACCATGGCGAAACCATCAAAGTTCCCAACCTTAAAGGAATGAGCGTTGAGAAAATGGAAGAAATGATCAGTGAAAATGAGTTGGAATATGAAATTTCTGACTGCACTTTCACCGCAGATAAACCACCATTAACTATTTTGTCTCAATATCCGATGCCAAATTCATTGGTCAAATCAGGTAGAAAAATATACATTACCATTAATTCAGAAACTCCTCCCACGATTAAATTACCTACATTGGTCGGTTTATCCGTGCGAAGTGCTGAGCAACAACTATTTATCTTAGGTTTAAGAAAAGGAATTGTCCATGAAGTCAACGACCCTAGAATTAAAGAAGTGATTGAAGTTCAGGCCTTTGGCAGAAAAATAGAGGCCGGTGCCAACATCCCCAAGGGTACTGCCGTGGACCTTTATATCGGAAATGGTACGGCCAATGTCGAAATGGAATTGCCTGATTTAGTGGGCAAGCCCATGGACGAAGTCAACATCATATTAGCGGGAATGAATTTAAAAATAGGAAAAGTAAGCTATGAGGCCAATAGCGAATTTCCTGCTGGAACTGTATTTAAACAAAGTTGCGCCACTTGCACGGGAACAAGCATCCACCCAGGAGATGCGGTAGATGTGTGGGTTGTAGGCGGAGAAAATCAATAATTCATGGAGGATATTCAAATAGAAGAACTTAAAAACCGATTAGATCAAGGAGAAAAACTACACATCATCGATGTGAGAGAAGAATATGAATTTGATGAATTCAATATAGGGGCTTTATTAATACCGTTAGGTGAATTAGCCGACCGTTTGGATGAAATTGAAGATTGGAAAAACGAAGAAGTCATTCTTCATTGTCGGTCTGGTGCACGTTCTGGCCGAGCAAAAGAATACTTAATCTCAGAAGGATTTAGCAATCCACGTAATTTAATCGGCGGGATGGTCGCATGGCAATCAGCCGGATATTAACATGAATGGGATTTCAGCCCAAGCATTCAAACAAAACTTGGAGTCTCTTTCGGTGTTAGACATTAGAACCCAACGAGAATGGGATGATTTTAATGTGGGTGGAATTCATATTCCATTAGATGATTTATTCCAAAAAATCAACGAAATTTCTGCAGAAAAAGCCTATACATTAATTTGTTACAATGGGACGCAGAGCCTGATTGCATGCCAAATCTTAGCCGCAAAAGGTTTTAAAAATTGCCAAAATTTAGAAGGGGGACTTGAAGCTTATTTATCGCTCTAAATCTTTTAAAATTTTGTTTTTTGCCTCTGAAGGATGTAGCCATACATATTCATCTTGATGCCTAAACCAGGTCAATTGCTTTTTAGCATAATGTCGGCTGTTGCGTTTCAATAACCTGTTTAATTCAACTTCATCATATTCTTGACGTAAATACCCATAAACTTCCTTATAACCTAAGGTTTTAAGCGCATAATTGGCCTGGAAATCGGCATATTTTTTAGCTTCTTCGACCAGTCCTTTATCGAGCATTGCATCCATACGGGCGTCGATTCGTTGGTATAATTCCTCTCTAGGTCGATCCAAACAATATTTTAAAATCTTAAAAGGACGAATATCAGACTGACTCTTTCTGAATTCTGAGTAGGTTTTTGAGCTTGACAGACACACTTCTAACGCACGCACTACTCGCTGAGGATTTTTCACATCGACTTGGCCTGCGTACTCAGGATCTAGCTTTCTTAGCTCAACCAATAAGGCGTCCAGTCCTTCCGTTTCTAACCTCGACATCAATAAATTCCTTAATTTTATATCAATTTCGGGCATATCATCCAAGCCGTCTATCAACGCTTTTAGGTAAAGCCCAGAACCTCCAGTGGCGATCACAACATCATGTTGCTCGAACAAAGATGTTAAACGCGACAATGCTTCGCGTTCAAAATCTCCTGGTGAAAAATAATCATGAATGGAATGTGAATCGATGAAATGATGAGTGACTCCCCCTTGTTCTTTTAAACTAGGCTTAGCGGTGCCAATGGATAACTCTTGGTAAAATTGACGTGAGTCTGCACTAATAATTTCAGTCTTCAATTCCTGGGCTAATTGGACGCAAAGGTCTGTTTTTCCTACCGCAGTAGGACCTACAATGACCAAAAGCGTTTTACTCCCCCACTCCATCGAAATTAATAATTATTACTCTTCCCATACCACTTTTTTCCTCCTTTGGCCTTATCAAACGACCTTGGTGAGGCAGCAGCAGGACTCTGATTGTTTGGTTTGAAATCGGCAGAAGTTCGCTGGGCTCCTCCACTCCTTCCTTGTGGAGTTTTGGCAGCCTTTTCTACTTTAAATACCTTCATAGGATATAAATGATCCTCGATGATTGGCACTTTTTTACCAATCAATTTTTCGATATCTCGTAGGTATTCTTTTTCTTCAATATCGCAGAAAGAAATGGCGGTTCCTTTGGCACCGGCACGGCCTGTACGACCAATTCGGTGCACATAGGTCTCGGCAATATTCGATAATTCGAAATTAATCACGTATTCCAATTCGTCTACATCGATTCCCCGGGCAGCGATATCAGTTGCTACCAAAACTCGGGTCGTCTGTGCTTTGAAATTCTTTAAAGCAGATTGCCTCGCATTTTGAGACTTATTACCATGAATAGCTTCGGCTTTGATGCTTTTGGCTAGTAAAACCTTGACCACTTTATCAGCACCATGTTTGGTTCGTGTAAATACCAAAGCCGTTTTAATGCTTTCATCTTGTAGAATGGTCAATAATAGCGCATTTTTATTTCCCTTATCCACAAAATAGACCGATTGATTAATGATATCGACGGTCGATGAAACGGGAGTAACTGAAACCTCGGCTGGATTATGTAAAATCGTTGAGGCCAATTTTACAATTTCTGGGGGCATGGTTGCCGAGAAAAATAAAGATTGGCGCTTGCGAGGTAAAACGGCTAATAACTTTTTAACATCGTGGATAAAACCCATGTCAAGCATTCGGTCCGCCTCGTCCAGCACAAAATATTCCACATCGTGTAAACTTAAATGCTTTTGGTTCATTAAGTCCAATAATCTTCCGGGAGTTGCGATAACGACATCAACCCCGTTGCGTAAAGCAGAAACTTGAGGACTTTGACCTACCCCGCCAAAAATAACGGTACATTTCAAATTCGTATGTCGGGCATAGGCATTAAAACTTTCGCCGATTTGAATGGCAAGTTCCCGTGTGGGAGTAACAATCAAACCTTTAACAGTCCTGCGGACTCCTTGAGGTCTATTTGACAATAATCTTTGTATGATCGGCAAGGTAAAAGCGGCAGTCTTTCCCGTTCCAGTTTGCGCGCAGCCCAATAAATCGGCTCCTTTAAGTACAATGGGAATGGCTTGTGCCTGGATGGGTGTGGGTGTATGATAACCCTCTTCGTTGAGCGCCCTAAGAATAGGCTCAATGAGGCTTAATGATTCAAAAGTCATAAATTTTTTAAGAATGTGTGCTATGAGAAATAAAACATCATCCTCATAATTTTCACAAAGATAGCGCTTTAATTTTTGCTAATCGTAACCTGTGATTTTAAGTGCCGTGAAAAGCAAGCCTCAAAACCCTATTTACCCGAGGGGAATGAACCTGTTTTGTTGATAATTTCCTGCAATTCTTGTGGCTTTTGGGTGCCGATTAACAACCTAGCTCCGTCCTTAAAGACCAATTGCAAGCCTTGGTTTCCGCTGACGTTGTACACTTTTCCAGCGCCCCCAAGACCATATTTGATTCCCCAACCCCCATATTCACCCAAGGGACTATAGGTTCTAACTTGGCATGATTCAAGTTCATCCCACGCTATAAAAATTTCTTTTAAATGAAACGGGATAAATCGAACATAAATTCCATTCTTTTCAACTCTTGTTTTGAGCATTAAAAAATAAAATAAGGCGGGGATCAATAAAACAGGGATCATTACACCGAGAGAAGTCCAATTAAAAAGAGATTCCCCGACGTGAATCATATCCATATTGGCATATATAGAAATACCCATTACAACTAGTATGATTGCCCATATCCACCATTGATTGAATCGTTGGCTTTCTTCAAAAAGCGATTGCTCCTTTTTCATATAAAAATGGGTTATTCAGGAAAGAACTAAATAACCCATTGTGTTTCTTAGTATTGATTACCAAAAATACGTATAAACTAAAGTTAAAAACAAACAAATCACCACGGTACCAAAAATGAAGGTTGGTGAGAGCTTGAACATTTTGGCATCGATCTCCAATCCTTGTGGATTATTTTTGCTTTCAGGATCTGATAACGTAATGACCACCATCGAGATAATACAGAATATAAATACCCAGCCCATGCGGTCCATAAATGGAATCATCATGGTACCTGTTTCATCGGCAAAAGCGGTATAAAACATGGTATCATTTAAACCCGTCCATGTAGGGATAAACTTGGTGATGATGGAAAAAGTTACTCCCCCTAATAGCGCAAATAAAGCAGCCTTTGAGGTAGTTCTCTTCCAAAAGAAACCCATGGTAAACAAAGCAAAAATACCTGGCGATACGTATCCGGTATACTCTTGAATAAACTCAAAGCCCCCTTTTTTATCGATACCCATTAATGGGGCAATAACCACTGCTGCGATCATTGATGCGACAACTGCGATCCGACCTGTACGAACGAGTGTCTGTTCATCCGCGCTAGGGTTTAAGTATTTCTTGTAAATATCTAGGGTAAATATCGTTGAGATAGAATTTGCCTTTCCAGCCATAGAAGCCACTACCGCGGCAGTTAATGCCGCAAATGATAGGCCTTTAAGGCCAGTGGGCAATAAATTCAATAACACAGGATACGCACTATCTTGGTTTAGAACCCCATCCTTTAACATTTCGGTTTGGAACATACCGTCTTTGTATAATAAATAAGCGGCAATACCCGGTAAAACAACGATGATGGGCATCATTAATTTTAAAAAGGCGGCAAACAAAATACCATTTCGGGCTGTATTTAAATCAGCACCTAAGGCTCTTTGCGTAATGTATTGATTACATCCCCAATAATTCAAATTGATAATCCACATACCGCCAACAAGCACAGCCAATCCTGGTAAACTTGGGTAATTAGGATTTAATAATTTTCCATCTGGACCTAAATCCTTATTCAAAATCATGTGAAAATGCTCGGGAGCTTTGTTCAACAAATGACTAATTCCGTCAAAAACACCTGAACCGCCGAAGCGATCAGTCACCATCGTCAAGGCTAAATAGGAAGTGGCTAAGCCCCCTAAAACCAAGAAAAAGACTTGGATTACATCGGTATACCCAATTACCTTCATACCCCCTAAGGTGATGATGATCGCAAATACCGACATTCCAATCATGCAAACGGTGACGTCAATTCCTGAAATGGTGGTAATGGCCAAGGCCCCTAAATATAAAATCGAAGTTAAGTTAACAGCAATATAAAGCATCAGCCAAAAAATGGCCATGATTAAACTCACGGAGGGACTATAGCGCTGAGCCAAAAATTGAGGCATCGTGAAAATCTTATTTTTCAAATAAATAGGCATGAAGAAAATAGCCACAATCAATAGGGTCGCTGCGGCCATCCACTCATAGGTAGCGATCGCCAAACCGAGTCGGAAGCCATTTCCCGACATGCCAATAAACTGTTCAGCTGAAATATTGGATGCGATTAAAGAGGCGCCAATCGCCCACCAAGTCAAAGAACCCTCGGCCAAGAAAAAATCATTTGATGTAGTTATCAAGGCTTGTTTACGCTGATAAATCCAATAGCCATAGCCAGCCACCACCACAAAATAAAATAAAAATACGAGGTAATCTAATGTTTGTAAACCTTGGGATTGCATATAGTTTTGGGTTTTTAACGCGTATTATTTAGATTTTTAGGGATACTTATAAATGCTAATTTAGAGGAATAGTCAATAAAATAAAAACTTTATGAATTTTTAGAGAGAAAATGATATTTATTCAATGAGTTCGGGTTTGACTAAAACGACTTCTTCCTCTCGGTCAACGATCATTTGGCCTGCCAACAAATCTTTTGTTTTTCGCACATATTTTTTAGGAGTAACAATCACGGGACATAAAGAGTCCGATTGTCTTTTTGAAAAATAAGCGGCTAATCCAGCAGCCTTTTCCACCACATATTTAGGAACCACTTTTTGATTAGGATTTCGAATGATGACATGCGAACCAGCTACGTCTCTGGCATGTAGCCAAAGATCAAATTTTTTCGCATATTTGAGCGTCAACAAATCATTGTTTTTAGCACTTTTACCTACCCAAATAACCCAACCATCCACCTCAAATTGCTTAAAAGGAATTTCATTTCCTTCCACCTCAGCCTTTTTGTTTTGTGTTAAAATTCCCGCAAAAGATTTCAACGCTTTTCGAGATTCTGTTTGGTTTACTGCGGAAATCTGTTCTTGAATATGGCTAATTTCTTGACTCTTTTTGTCCACATTGGCTTGCCAATAAGCTAGTTCTTTGCTGAAATTTTTAGACTTTCGATAATAATTTTCAGCATTTTGAGCCGCTGAAAGAGTTCCGTTCAATTTTATTTGAATGGCTTGATTTCGGTAAAAGTCTTCTAAAATCACGTGGGAAATATTCGCGGGAATTGCGTGCAAATTTGCCATCAAAATATTACCTATTTCTTCATAAGGAACGTTCGAGTCACGAAGGACTTTTTGCCGATGTAAGTCATCCAAATAGTTTTGAGTCTTGGTTAATTTCCGATCTAAGGCTGCTAAAATTAAATTTTTCTCCTTCTTAAATTCGCCAATGGAAAAATGAAAGCCATATAGTTTATTTAATGCTTCGATGGGGTTCGTCGACTTAAACAAATAATCATCCACAGGAAATAAGGTCAAATAAACTCCCTTTTCAGATTCGACAATAAAAAATATATTTTGATCCAACACGTTGAGCATCTGCTCGACAAGCAACCATCGATCTTGAGCCATTAATGTGTCAAAGCCATTCCGATGTAAATACGCTAGACCCTCTTTACCCAAAGTAGGGAACAATGAAAATACGTCACAATCATTTTCTATAAAGGCCTGAGCATCTTGTTGAATGACACGATCAATTTGCCGAAGATCCATCGATTGGTCATTTTTCAACCTCCCTTGAAATTGAGACTGATAGGTAGAATCGCGAAATAAAATCAGGTTAGACCGATTGCCAAATAGCTTAAATACCAAGACAAAATCACCTAATAAATGAATTGAAAAAGCACGTTCATTTTTAAACATTTCCACCGCTTGCACCTCGGCTAATAATAATTCAGAAAATAAATCGACTGAATTCCGACCCGCCCGATGAAATTGTTCTGGCAACTGGAGGATAGAAAATTGTGAACCCAACACACATTTGATCCAAAAATCTTCGCCATTTTGGCGCTCAAAACCCAAAACCAATTCATCTTTTTCTTGTGAAAAACATTGCTTCAGCCGTGCATACATTAACTTTTGCCTTAATTGAACGACCAATTTTTGCAGAAAAAAATAATTATTATGCATGTAATGATTAAATTTAGGTCTATGATCGATCCTCCCAATTCCTATTTGTCAATCAAACAGGCCACAGATGGAATTTACAAAGATAAAGGAAGTAAGTTCATCGCTAAGGCCTTTCCCGTGAAAGATTTAGAAGAAATAAAAAAAATAATAGGTCTATTAAAACTGGAACATCCTAAAGCTAGGCACGTCTGTTATGCCTATCGATTAGGTTTTACTCCTGAGGAAACCCGTTCTCATGATGATGGAGAACCTGCAGGAAGTGCAGGAAAACCGATTCAAAATAATCTGTTTTCGTTCAACGTACATTTTTGTTTATTGGCCGTCGTTCGCTATTTTGGGGGAACATTATTAGGAGTACCCGGATTAATTCATGCCTATAAAGAAGCAAGTGTAGATGCCTTAAAACAGGCTGAAATAGTGACCATAGAGCCTGAAATCAATCAACAAATAACATTTCAGTATGAACAATTAAATGAGTTTATGAGAATAATCAAGAAACATCCCATCAAAATTGTGACTACAAAGATCGACAACCTTTGTATATTTGACATTTCTTATCCTATTCGGGTCCAACTGCAAGTTGGCGCAGCTCTAAAAATATTAAAAATGTAAACATATGAATTATTTTAAAATTTATTTAACCCCTCAAGGAATTCAAATTCAAGATCAAGAAGGGAAATGTATCCAAGCGATAGAACTTAATTGGGATTTATTCATTAATCAAAGGAATCTTTTTGAGGTATGTAAATCTGAAATGAGAAGCTCAGAGCAAGTTATTTCACAAATTTCTAATCCAAAATGCCCGATAGAACAACAAGAAATTTGGGCTGCTGGGGTGACCTATTTGCGCAGTAAGGTGGCACGAATGGAAGAATCAAAGGAATCAGGGGGAGATACTTTTTATGATAAGGTATATTCAGCAGAGAGACCTGAGATATTTTACAAAGGCAATAAATTAAGATCGGTAGGCCCGGGTGGAAAAGTAAAAATAAGAAAAGATTCTCAATGGAATGTTCCTGAGCCTGAATTAACGCTATTCATTAATTCTCATGGAGAATTAGCAGGATATAGTATAGGCAACGATATGAGCTCTCGAGATATTGAAGGCGAAAATCCTTTATACTTACCTCAAGCAAAAGTATATGATGGAGCGGCAGGTTTGGGACCTTGCCTTTTGGTCACGGAAAAACCCATGGCACCGGAAACTGTCATTCATATGGAAATTAACCGAGAGGGAAATCAAGTCTTTCAAGGAGATACACAAATTTCCCAAATGAAAAGGACACACGCTGAATTAGTGCATTATTTAACCATGGAAATGAGTTTCCCTCACGGAGCCTATTTAATGACTGGCACATGTATCGTTCCAGACCCACCGTTTACCTTAGGATCAGGCGACGAAATTCTAATTACCATAGAACCCATAGGTACCTTAAAAAATATCGTATTATAATGAGCATAACAGGAAAACAAATTATTGGATACGGATTATCCCAACTTGGTTCTCGGGAATTTCATGGAATCAATGCATCCACGGGCGAGCTCGTAGGTCCTAGCTTTTACGAAGCAACGATCGATGAAGTTGATACAGCCTTAGCATTAGCCAAAGCGGCATTCCCAAATTACAGAAAAATTTCAGACCTAGATCGAGCCGGGTTTTTGTTGGCCATCATTGAGGAAATCAATGCCATAGGTGATGATTTAATCAAAACCGCCTGTGCCGAATCCGGTTTACCTGAGGCCAGAATCACAGGAGAAAGAGGTCGAACCACAGGCCAAATAAAAGCCTTCGCAGATTTTATTTCAAATGTAAGTTGGCGCAAAGAAATTCACGATCCTGCGCAACCTGAAAGACAACCCCTACCCAAACCCGATTTATTTCAAAAACAAATCCCATTGGGCCCAAGCGTTATTTTTGGGGCTAGCAATTTCCCTTTAGCTTTCTCGGTAGCTGGTGGAGATACCATGTCGGCCCTCGCCGCAGGTTGCCCTGTTGTATTTAAAGCACACCCTGCCCACCCCAATACCTGTGAATTAATTGGCATTGCGATTCAAAAAGCTGCCCAAAAAACACATATGCCTGAAGGTGTATTTTCAATGGTCCATGCCACGAGTCATGAAATAGGAGGTTATTTAGTCACTCATCCCATCACACAGGCCGTTGGCTTTACAGGTTCATATCGCGGTGGAAAAGCATTATATGATTTAGCCGTTCGTAGGGCTCAACCCATTCCCGTTTATGCGGAAATGGGTAGCATCAATCCAGTCGTTTTACTGTCGGAAAAAATAAAAATAGCAGGAGAAGCATTGGCCGATGGATTAAGCCAATCGGTTTGTATGGGAGTAGGACAGTTTTGTACCAATCCTGGCCTTTTAATCCTTTTAAAGTCAGATGAAGGCTTTCTTGATCTTTTGGCTAATCGTTTAAACACCATGCCTTTAGGGACCTTTTTGACGAAAGGGATCAAAGATGCCTATGTTAATGGATCTAAATTTTTAGCGAATCATACAGGCGTTCATCAGTTAACCCAAGTGGATTTACCATCCCCTGCCCTATTTAAAACTAGTGCAAAAGTAGCTATGGATTATCCTGAAGTTTTGGAAGAGGTTTTTGGGCCAAGTACCTTAGCCATTGTCGCTGAAAATTGGGAAGAAATGATTGCATTTATAGATTCACTACCAGGCCAATTGACCGCTACAATACAAGGTGAAACGAGTGAATTAAATAAGTCTGAAGATTTAATCATCGCCCTAACCCAAAAAGTAGGTCGTATTTTATTAAATGGTTTTCCTACAGGAGTCGAGGTTTCTGGTGCTATGGTTCATGGCGGTCCTTTTCCATCGACAACAGATTCTAGGTCAACTTCGGTAGGAACTCAAGCCATTTATCGGTTTACGAGACCGGTTTGTTTTCAGAATTTTTCGATTGACATGATTCCATAAATCTACTATTTCAAGTCGTCCAAAAAATGACGGAGCATTGATAAATAAAAAGCCAGCAATTGCTGGCTTTTTATTTATTATTTTAAAACCTCATGTATTCATTCTAAAATAGAATCAAATGGACTTACATGAATCAGTCTACATTTGTTTTTGAATCGAATTTTAAGCCAATTCAGGCGTTGCAATATTTTCAAATATTAATTCACCTGAAGCATCTAAGTCCATCATCACCGCAGAATCTTTTTTAATTTTACCCGATAAAATGGCTTTAGACAACTCGTTCAAAACGGCTCTTTGAAGTACTCGCTTCATAGGTCTTCCCCCATAATTTGGATCATATCCATCCTTAGCTAATTTAGCTAGGGCGAGCTCTGTAGCTTCCAAGGTAATATTTTGTTCGGCCAAACGCTTCTGAACTTCTTTAAATTGAATCGCTAAAATTTTCCGAGCATGTTCCTCGGTCAATGGTTCAAACAAAACGATTTCATCTACCCGATTCAAAAATTCGGGTCTCACCACCTGCCTTAACAAAGCCATCACTTCCTCCTTAGTTTCCTCTAAAATTAACGCATTATTCCACCCCTCCATCTGAGTCATTTTTTCTTGAATCAAATGGCTTCCAATATTAGACGTCATAA
>Ga0209499_1000078_pt1 | contig 67530 bp, 59 predicted proteins | sample C_130208_EF_Meta_FD_187306 | JGI IMG/M metagenome (GOLD analysis project Ga0209499, IMG submission 187306) | Freshwater microbial communities from Lake Croche, Canada to study carbon cycling - C_130208_EF_MetaG (SPAdes) (version 2) | ecosystem: Environmental > Aquatic > Freshwater > Lake...
CGTTAAGGTCTGCGTACTTGTTATACGCATTTGCTTTGAACGCTTCCATGTAACGATTGACTTCTAAAGCTTCTGATGATTTCCCTTTGCACATTCCAAGTTTGCCATCCCAAACATCGGGTTGAACATATCTTTTTGTGAACATGGCAAGCGATTGACCGTTGATGGTAATTCGCATGTTAATGGGGCAGTCTCCGTTTTTTGTAGGACGGGATCTGTTGATGTAAAACATCAATCTGAAAGTTGTTTTTGACGACATAATAATTTTATCAAATGGCCCCCCATTTTGAGTACAAATTTGATGACAAAATCTCGAGTTGCAAAACGTCAAAACGAGACAGGACGCGACATTGAGCGACATACTGTGACGTAATTGGTGTTTTTTTGGATTACGTCACAAGTTGCAAAATAAATGTGTCGTTTTATGGCGTTTTAAGTCGTTTTCAGAGCCATATTTTTCCATAAAAAAACCCCGATTATCATTGATAATCAGGGTTTTAGCTTATTTCTAGTTAGAAATGATGCGGAGAAAGAGGGATTCGAACCCCCGGACCTGTTACAGTCAACAGTTTTCAAGACTGCCGCATTCGACCGCTCTGCCATTTCTCCAATAAGACGCATTTTAATTCACAATGCGGATGCAAATATAACAACCTTTTTTTGTTTTGCAAATAGAATTGAAACAAAAAAACGATTAATTTTTATTTAAAAAAACTAATCGTTTCATTTTCTATACTTTATGAGTATAATTATTATTAATAGGTTACATAATCGGATATTTCCAACCCGTATCCGATCATTCCAACCCGCTTGCTCTGAAGTGTATTGGTGATTAATTTAATATTTGAAACATCAATGTCATGCAATATTTGGGCACCAATACCAAAATCTTTGGAGTCCATTTTAATATGTGGGGCATTAGTAATTCCTTTTTCTTGCAACGATTTTAATTCAATCAAACGGTTTAATAAATCCAATGATTGTATTTCTTGATTGATAAACAAAACAGCACCTTTACCTTCTTGGTTTATTAATTGAAAGATATCATCCAGTTTTTTGTCCCCATCATTAGTTAGGGTTCCTAGAATATCATTGTTAATTTGAGAGGAATTAATGCGTGTAAGAACGGCTTCTCCATTACTCCAACTCCCTTTTGTAAGTGCCAGGTGTACTTGTTTATTAGTAGTTTGAAGGTAAGCACGAAGACGAAATTGTCCAAAACGAGTACGTACTTCAAAATCTTCTTTCTTTACAATTAAGCTGTCGTGTTGCATTCTATAAGATACTAAATCTTCAATAGAAACTAATTTTAAGTTGAATTTTTTAGCGACTTCAACCAATTGAGGCAAACGTGCCATGGTTCCGTCTTCATTCATAATTTCAACAATCACTCCTGCTGCTTTGAATCCAGCCAGTCGCGCAAAGTCAATTGCGGCCTCTGTGTGCCCCGTTCTCCTTAAAACACCACCCTTCTTAGCAACTAAAGGAAAAATATGCCCTGGACGCGCTAAATCAAATGGCTTTGTAGTTGGATCAACTAGTGAAAGAATTGTTTTCGCTCTATCTGCTGCAGATATTCCGGTAGTTACCCCGTTTCCTTTCAAGTCTACAGATACGGTAAATGCCGTTTCCATGTGGTCGGTGTTATTTCGAACCATGTCATGTAAATCCAATTCTTTGCAACGCGATTCTGTTAAAGGTGCACAGATTAGCCCACGTCCATGTGTAGCCATAAAATTAATCATTTCGGGCGTGACTTTTTCGGCTGCAGCCAAGAAATCTCCTTCGTTTTCACGGTCTTCATCATCTACTACAATAATGACTTTTCCTAGGCGAATATCTTCTATTGCTTCTTCAATAGTGTTGAGTTGAATGTGATTTGACATGATACTATAAGTTGGTAATATTGTGTTATTTGTTAAGATTCTCAAGTTCAGATAGTACTTTTTTATTGTAAATGTAGATCAAAAAATAAAAAGGAAATGCCGTAAGCAAAACAATAAACATGCCTGGCTCAAAAACTTGTTTGGTTTTTAATTCAATAGCTGCTAAATAGTGCTCACATTTGAAAGTGAAATATAAAAATGCAACTAAGCATGTCGATAACAATAGTAGGAGTAGGGTAGTTGTGAATTGGGACAATAGTAACGCTAAAACCAAGGCAATTATATAAAGTAATAAAGTTAATTTTTGGGTTTTTCGGAACATTAAAATTTCTTCTTTAGGGTAAACAATATGAATGTTTTCGCTAAAATTAGCATCCATTAAAGTTGGTTTAGATAGAAGCGAAACTACTTTTTTGTACACCCAAAGCTTTTTAATAGGTTCCAAAACCCCATCAAAATTAATCATTCCGTCAATATCATTTATAGCTCTGTATGTCAATAGAATAGCTAAAGGAGTAAGTACAAATGAAGACATCCATACTCCCATAAAAGCAGTCATTCCATTTTCTTGAGCAACTCGCTTTCCAAATGTATTAATAAAGTGAAATACGATAAAAATAGAAACTGCAAAAATAATTGGCAATCCTAATCCTCCTTTTCTGATAATGGATCCAAGCGGGGCACCAATAAAAAACATTAATATACAAGAAAAAGCAATCATGAATTTATCATAAAATTCCACCCAATGACTATTAATATTCTTTGATTTACCCTCAATTTCCAATATATAACTATCAATTGAATAGCCCGTATTTTCTATGTTATTGATAGCTATTTTAAGCGCTTCAATTTGTTGCGATTTCGTTAAGTAGCTAAGAAAATTGGTTACTTTAATTTCTTTTTTAACTATTGAAGTCGGAACAGCATAAAAATTATTAGTGACTCCAGTTCTTAAATAAATATTTTCGGCATACGAATTAATATCTTTTTTATAATTCTTATTTAAGGAATCTAAAGTAAAACTCAAATCATTTATGGTAAGCATCGAAGAGTTATCTGATAAATCAATTTTTTCCATATTAGATTGATTTAGGTTGGATAAATCTATATTAATCACATCACTTTTAAATGTGCCTTTGGCAAATGGAATTTTGATACGTTCTTCATATTTACTCGGAATAATATCTTCGTAGTAATTTCCATTAGTAAGTACCAATTTTAAAATATTAGAAGTTTCACTACTTATTAATTCTCCTTTTTCGGCTTTGATAACGGTAGTATTGCCTTCACCATTGTCTAGCTTTTTATGGATGGTAACACCCGATAGATAGTTTCCTTTTTCACCAGATTTCTTATCTACTTTAATGGTGTAATTTCCAATTTCACAAAATTGTCCTTCTGCAATTGCCATAGCGGGCTTTACTTGAGCAATGTTTCTTCTAAAATTAATGAATTTATACTCAGCGTAAGGAATCACATTGTTGGCAAAAAAAAATGAAATCAAACTTAGAAACAAAATGAAAATAGTATTGCTTCGAATCATTCTTTGAAAAGAAATTCCAGAAGATTTCATTGCCGCAAATTCATAATTTTCAGATAAACTTCCGAAACTCATAATGGAAGCTAGTAAAACGGAAAGCGGTAATACCATTGGAACTAACCTAGGCATTGCAAAAAGAAGAAATTTTAAAATCATTATGAAATCCAAATCTTTTCCTGCCAATTCAGAGATAAATAGCCAAACCGTTTGGAGTATGAATATAAAAAATAAGATTACAAATACTGTAGTAAATGTAGTTAGGAAAGATTTTAATAAATACTTATCTATTATTTTCACAAAGATTAATCTAATTTATTGATGTAGTATTTTGGGTATTTACTGGCAACAAATGTAAATTGATTATTTGACAACGGTTGATTGGTTTTGAAAGAATTAACAGTCAAAGTAGTTTTTGTTCCGTTTTTACCAATCTCAATAAGGTTGTAAATTGTTTTAGTTTGAATATCTATTCCAAGAAGAATTTCTTTGCGTTGGTCTTTAGTGCTATTAGGAGTTAATTTAATATATTGAATTTTACGCCCTTTAACATCTTGAATAATATCCCATCCAAATTTATAACCACTATTAAAAAAAGTAAGCATTTTTGAGGGCGTAATTGCTTTTTCATCATTATCATTTAAACTAGAAATGGTTACTTCTTCATCTTCCGGAACAATAGTGTATGTTTTTTTTCCATCAAATATTTTTGTTACTCCTATAAAATTCAAAATATATTTATTCCCTTGAAGCGTTACATTTCCTTTACTATCTTGATTGATGCTTTCTTTAGTGTTGTTTAAAGAATATTTAAAATCAATCACAATATTATTGTAACTTTTAATTTTTGAAGTTACTTCGTCTAACAGTTTTTTTGCTTTTTTGTCTTGAGCATTAGTGGAAATTCCAATTACTAATAACAAGGCAATTGACAGAAATTTATTCATTGTATTAATTATTTTGTTCATTGTTTAAAAATTGTTCCAGTGAAGTCAAATCAGGAATATTAACATTTCTTGCTTTGCTTCCTTCAAAAGGCCCTACGATTCCTGCAGCTTCTAATTGGTCTATTAATCTCCCAGCACGATTGTATCCGAGTTTTAATTTTCTTTGCAATAATGATGCCGAACCCTGTTGTGCTGTTACTATAATTTCTGCAGCTTCTCTAAACATTGAATCGCGTTCCGAAATATCTATATCTAATTTTACATTATCGCCTCCTTCGCCAACATATTCAGGTAACATAAATGCGGTAGCATACGCTTTTTGCGAGCCAATATAATCAACAATTTTTTCAACTTCAGGGGTATCTACAAAGGCACATTGCACACGAATTAAATCATTTCCGTTTGAAAACAATAAATCGCCTCGTCCAATGAGTTGATCGGCTCCACCCGAATCTAAAATAGTTCTAGAATCAATTTTAGAAGTTACTCTAAACGCAATACGAGCAGGAAAATTGGCTTTAATCATTCCCGTAATTACATTAACCGACGGACGTTGCGTAGCAATAATTAAATGGATTCCAATAGCACGCGCTAATTGTGCTAAACGAGCAATAGGCACTTCAACTTCTTTACCTGCAGTCATAATTAAATCGGCAAACTCATCAACTACTAATACGATATAAGGTAAGAATTGGTGTCCATGTTCTGGATTTAGCTTTCGAGCTTTAAATTTTTCGTTATATTCTTTAATGTTACGAACCATAGCGTCTTTCAATAAAGAATAACGGTTATCCATTTCAATACAAAGTGAATTTAAGGTATTAATTACTTTGCTATTGTCGGTAATTATAGCATCTTCCGAATCGGGAAGTTTTGCCAAATAATGTCTTTCAATTTTGTTGAAAAGCGTTAATTCGACTTTCTTAGGATCTACCAAAACGAACTTTACTTCAGCTGGATGTTTTTTGTATAATAACGAAGTCAATACAGCATTTAACCCAACAGATTTTCCTTGTCCAGTAGCACCAGCCATTAATAAGTGTGGCATTTTGGCTAAATCAAAAACAAACGTTTCATTAGAAATAGTTTTACCCAAAGCAATGGGCAATTCCATTTCGGCTTCTTGAAATTTGGCTGAGGCAATTACTGTTTTCATCGGAACCATAGTTGGATTCTTATTTGGAACCTCAATTCCTATTGTTCCTTTACCTGGAATAGGGGCTATAATACGAATGCCTAATGCAGAAAGTGATAACGCAATATCGTCCTCCAAACTTTTAATTTTTGATATGCGAATTCCAGCTTCGGGTACAATTTCATATAATGTTACTGAAGGTCCAACAGTAGCTTTGATTTGAGCAATATCAATTTTGTAATTGCGGAGTGTTTCTAAAATATTATTTTTGTTGTCTTCTAATTCTTGTTGATTGATTGTAATTCCAACCGAACTGTATTCTTTCAATAAATCAATCGTTGGAAATTTATAATTTGATAACTCTAAAGTTGGGTCAAACAATCCGAAATCGGCTACTAATCTTTCGGACATATTATCTTCTAAAACATCTTCGTCTTTTGGTTTTTCAATCACAAAAACACCATCATTAGTTGGAATTACTTCGGATTCTGTTACTTCTAATTTTAAAGAAGAAACGGGTTCAATAGATTTAGGATCGTATTTTAAAGTAGGTTCTAGTTCAATTTCAGAATAACTTGAAATGGTGGGTTTTAGCGTTTCTTTGTTTATTTCAAATTGAGAACTGGCTTTGTTGAAGGGATTGTTTTCAGAGTCCAAATTATCATTGGTTTCATCAACGGCAAATTCTTCCAGGTTGTAGGCAGAAGAATCAAGTTCTGAGGAATATTTCATTGCGGCCAAATCTTCACTCATTTCCTTTTGTTTTTTTTCAAAAAATGTTTTGATAGTATCGGGAGAAATTTTAATTCTGAAAATTAAATAAATGATAACTCCAAAAATTAACACTAAAAGTGTGCCCGTTTTTCCGATATAATCTTGAAAAAATATATTCATTTCATATCCAATGGTTCCGCCTAGTTCTGGAATTGAATTAGCGAAAAACCCAAGTAATATAGATGAAATTATCATGACAAATAAATCCCAAAACCAAGTAGTTTTTAATTTCTTTAATGGCAAATCTAATACTAAGAAAATACCTGTCAAAAAGAATAATTTTACAAATACAAATGAGGCAGCACCAAAACCTTTATAAATAAAAAAGTCAGCCAAATAAGCTCCAAATTTCCCCAACCAATTATTGGCAGTTTCATTTCGATTAGTTAAGTCACTTACAATATTTTGGTCCTGTTGACCATTAATAAAATAGGAGATAAATGCTACACTCAATCCAATAGATATAAGCACCAAAAGACAACCGAAAATTAATTTGTATTGTCTTTTTATTTTCCAAGGAAGTTTTTCTCCAACTTCTGTAGAATTTGTATTTTCTTTTTTAACTGTTTTTGCCATTTGAATTTATAATGCTATTAAATAGAAAATTATATTATAGAATTGCGCCTATGTGCGGAATATAAATGATGCATCCAATTACCAAAGCGGTTATTGCAGCGAAGAAAACGGCTCCTGCCGCAATATCTTTAATAAAGCCAATTTTTTCATGAAATTCGGGATGAATAAAATCAGCAACTTTTTCTACAGCTGTATTGATGCCTTCAATTCCAAGCACCAAACCAATGGCAAGCGATTGAGTCAACCATTCTTCATGGGAAATATGAAAATAAAAACCAGCAATAATCATTAACAACCCTATTAAAGACTGTACCATGATGCTATGTTCTGTGGTAATAAGTTTGAATGCACCTTTAAAAGCGAACCCTAAACTTTTAAATCTTCCAGATAAAAAAGATTTATCTCTTTCAAATTCTACCATATATCTTTTATAATGCAGCTAAGGCATTTTTGTAATTGGGTTCGTTTGCTATTTCTGGAACTTGTTCGGTATATTTAATAATTCCATTTTCATCCAAAACAATAACTACTCTAGAATGCAATCCAGCTAAAACACTATCCACAATTTCTAATCCATATGTTTTTCCAAAACTACCGTCTTTAAAATCAGATAGATTTACTACGTTTTCAAGTCCTTCTGTAGCACAAAAACGAGTTTGAGCAAACGGCAAATCTCTTGAAACGCACAATACTTTTGTGTTTTCTAATTGACTAGCACTCTCGTTAAATTGTCTTACTGAAGTAGCGCAAGTTCCAGTATCAATACTTGGAAAAATATTTAAAACTACTTTACTTCCTTTGAAATCTGCGATTGAAGTAACCGATAAATCATTTTTAATTAATTGAAAATCAGGTGCTTTTTCTCCTACCTTTGGTAATTCACCACAGGTGTTTATAGGGTTTCCGCCCAATGTTATTTTTGCCATTTTATTTATTTTTTTAATGTTTCAAAAGTAGTGAAAATAATTAGGAATTAAGAATTCGGAATTAGTAATTTTTTCAATTCAAAATAAATAAAAAAACTTCTAATTTAGTTTAGTATTTATTATTTATTTATCGTAATATTGCAATATAACGATTTACATTCAATATGGGAGTTTCAAAATCAGAATCATTTTCAAAAAAGCACAATGAAATGGCATCATTACTCAAAGCACTTTCCCATCCGGCACGTATTGCTATTGTAGATTATTTGTTGTCTGTTGAGAGCTGTATTTGTGGTGATATTGTAAATGAATTGCCATTAGCACAACCTACAATTTCGCAGCATCTAAAGGAACTAAAGAGTGCAAATATTATTAAAGGCACAATAGAAGGCACCTCTATTTGTTATTGTATAAATCCGGATAGCATTGAAAAAATTGTAAAGCATTTTGGTTTGATTACACAGAAATTAAATACAAAATGTTGTTAATTATGGAAAATTTTAAAAAAGACCATTGGGATAAAGTGTTTTTAACTAAACAAGAGACTGAAGTAAGTTGGTATGAGCCAAAACCTGAAACTTCCATTCATTTTTTTATAGAAAATAATATTCCAAAAGATGCTAAAATCATTGATGTTGGTGGCGGAGATAGCTATTTAATTGATCACTTAATAGCGCTGGGTTACAACAATTTATTTCTTTTAGATATTTCATTTAATGCTATTGAACGCATTAAAAATAGGTTAGGAGTTAATGCCGAAAAAGTGACTTTTATTGTTTCCGATATTTTAGATTTTTACCCAAAAACAACTTTTGATGTATGGCATGATAGAGCTAGTTTTCATTTCTTAACTTATGAAAATGAGGTTACTGCCTATAAAATATTAGTTTCTAATTCAATTGCTACCAATGGGTTTTTAATTCTTGGTACATTTTCAGAGAAGGGACCTTTAAAATGCAGTGGATTGAATATTACACAATATTCAGAAGCCAAACTTGAAATTGTTTTTGGAAGTTCTTTTGACAAAATAAAGTGTTTTGAAGTAATTCATAAAACACCATTTGAAACCACACAGAATTTTATTTTTTGTAATTTTAAAAAGAAATAATATGTTTGAAAATTTATCTAAATCGATTCAGACAATTGCTGAACTTTCAGTTCCAAAAGAACGAATGAATGTATTAAAATCATTGGTTGATTACATTCAAAATAAAGTTGATTCCAATGAAGAAATTCGCCTGAATTTTATCTGCACTCATAATTCACGAAGAAGTCATTTTTCACAAATTTGGGCACAAACCATGGCTTTTCATTTTTCAATTAACAAGGTGTTTTGCTACTCGGGCGGGACAGAAACTACGGCAATGTTTCCAAAAGTTTCAGAAACTTTGGTTAATCAAGGTTTTCAAATTCAGAAATTAAGTGAAACACAAAACCCCGTTTATTTTGTTAAATTTGACAAAAATCAGCATCCAATCATTTGTTTTTCGAAAAAATTTGATAATCTATTCAATCCTGTTTTGAAATTTGCGGCCATCATGACTTGTTCTTCTGCCGATGAAGGTTGTCCCTTAATAGCAGGAGCAGAGCAACGTCTACCAATTCGTTTTGATGACCCTAAATTATTTGACGGAACAGATCAAATGAACGAAAAATATACAGAAAGAAGCATTCAAATTGCCTCTGAAATGTATTATGTGTTTTCTCAAATTGTTAAAAAATCTTTATAAAAATGAAATCACTTTATTCAAAATATAAAAAAACAATCATTATTACTGTTTCAATTACTATTCTGCAATTAATTTGGGGATTTGGTGCAAAATTTTCTTTAATAAACATAATTTGGTTGCTTGTTTAAAATAAAAAAAGGTCTTATAAAAATAATTTACAAGACCTTTTAAAACAAATAGTTAAATTATTTATCTATCGAACCTAAAACGCGTTTCATAAAATCGTTTAATGCAGTTTTTTTATCCTTTCCATCTTTTATCATTTTATGAACTTCAAGAGCTCCATAGCTATTTGAAATTAGCTCTCCAATAACTTCCAATTCTTCATCCTTTAATGACGGTATCTCGCAAAGGTTTTCAAGAACTTCTATAGTTTCAATTAAATAGTCTTGATCATTATCTTCTATGAATTGCGTCAGGTGTTTTATTACAGGTAATTTCATTTTTTTTGTAAATTAAATAACTTCATTTACCAACTCAGTTAATACTTCTGTTTTGTTGGTTTGCGATTGATTAAACAATACGCCCTCTTTAAAAGTCGCAAATGTTGGTAAATTATCTACTTTTGCTAATTTTCTAGATTCTGGAAATTGTTCGGCATCAACAATAATAAAAGGAACGCTTTCATTTTGAGAAGCTAACAGTTTAAATTTCGGTTTCATTATTCTGCAATTTCCACACCAGGAAGCGGCATATTGTACTACAACAACTTTATTAGCAGCTACGATTTCGGCTAAATTGTCTTGGGTTATTTCTTGAAACATAATTTTTTTGAATTTCAATATCAATTGCATTGTCAAATTTCAAAGAGTTGATTTTTGAAATTGCAAATGATTTTTTGTTATTGATTAGTGTGATGCTAAATAAGAAGCAGTACTTGTTCTATCAGCGTTCATGGCATCTTTTCCTTCTTCCCAGTTAGCTGGACAAACCTCACCTTTGGTTTGAACGTGCGTGTAAGCATCTACTAAACGTAAATATTCATGAACATTTCTCCCTAAAGGCATGTCGTTTACGCTTTCGTGGAATATTTTTCCGTCTTCATCTATTAAATAGGTAGCTCTAAAAGTTACATTTGAACCTTCCAAAATTTCATCATTCAATTCTTCATCGTAAACCCACTCTGCATCAAGAATTTCTAAAGCAGCGGATAAATTTCGAGTAGTATCAGCCAAAATAGGGTATGTTACTCCTTCAATTCCACCATTATTTTTAGGCGTATTCAACCAAGCAAAATGAACTTCGTTGGTATCACAAGAAGCACCAATAACTATAGTATTTCTTTTTTCAAAATCATTTAGAGCAGCTTGGAAAGCGTGTAGTTCTGTTGGACAGACAAAAGTAAAATCTTTTGGATACCAGAATAATAACACTTTTTTCTTGTTTTTTGTTGCCTCGTCAAGAACATTAATTCTTAAATTGTCTCCCATATACGATATAGCATCTACTGTGATGTTTGGGAATTTTTTTCCTACTAATGACATTGTTTATTTTTTTTAGTTAATAATTATTTCAGTTACAAATTTAATCTAAATCATTATTTAGATGTATTATCTTAAATTATATCTTTTTATTAAACGATAGTTATTTGTTATAGTTTGTTTTTTATAACATCATAAAAGCAAAAAATATTATAGTATATTTGTTTTTCAATCAAACAAGATTAAATATACTTAAAATATATGAATTTATCTAATTTATTCAGAAAAAAAACAGTTCAAGATATTTTAAATCAAGTAGCTAAAAATGAATCCGACGGGCATCAATCATTAGGAAAACATTTAACTGCCAGAGATTTGACCGCTTTTGGAATAGCGGCAATAATTGGAGCTGGAATATTCAGTACTATCGGAAAAGCAAGTTTTGATGGGGGCCCTGCCGTTATCTTTTTATTTTTATTTACTGCTGTGGCTTGTAGTTTTGCCGCTTTTGCTTATGCTGAATTTGCCTCCATGGTTCCCGTTTCGGGTAGTGCTTACACTTATTCATATGTTGCTTTTGGTGAAATTGTAGCATGGATAATTGGATGGGCATTAATTATGGAATATGCAATTGGAAATATTACAGTTGCTATTTCATGGAGTGATTATTTTACAGGATTACTCGAAAGCGGTGGCATTAAATTACCACAATACATCCAAATGGATTATTTAACAGCTTGTAATGGTTTTAAAGAAGCCACGGCATTAATGCAAGGCGGAAAATCATATGAAAATCTATCTGATGGGTTAAAAGCAGCATATACAGCTTGGACTACTTCACCTTCAATGGGTTCTTTGCATTTAGTGGCTGATTTACCGGCTTTATTTATTATTGTTGGAATTACTGCCTTGGTTTACAGAGGTATGAAGGAATCCCGAAATGCCAGTAACATCATGGTGGTTGTAAAATTATGTATTATTTTATTGGTAATTGCTGTTGGGATATTTTACGTTGACACAGACAATTGGCATCCATTTGCTCCCAATGGAGTAGGGGGGATATTAAAAGGAGTTTCTGCAGTATTTTTTGCTTACATCGGGTTTGATGCTATTTCTACAACCGCTGAAGAATGTAAAGATCCACAAAGAGATTTGCCAAGAGGAATGATGTGGGCAATTATTATTTGTACCGTTTTATATATTGTTATTGCATTAGTTCTTACAGGGATGGTAAGTTATTCCGACTTAAATGTAGGCGATCCACTAGCGTTTGTTTTTGATAAATTGCATTTAAAATGGATGTCTGGAATTATAGGAGTTAGTGCCGTAATTGCAATGGCATCCGTACTTTTAGTTTTTCAAATGGGGCAACCCAGAATTTGGATGAGCATGAGCAGAGATGGTTTGTTGCCAAAACAATTTTCAAAAGTTCATCCAAAATTCCATACACCTTCCTATGCCACTATTGTAACAGGTTTTGTAGTAGCTATTCCGGCTTTGTTTTTAAATCTTACTATGGTTACCGATTTGTGCAGCATCGGAACTTTGTTTGCTTTTGTTTTAGTTTGCGCAGGTGTTTTGGTTTTGCAGAACAAAAAAGATATTCCAAGAGGAAAATTTAAAACACCGTATTTGAATTCAAAATTTATTTATCCAGTATTATTAGTTATTGCTGCTATTGGTGTGTTGATTGTAAATAAAAAAGGAGCTGTATATTTTATAACCAATGAAAAACAAGTTAATGCTCCTGCGGATATTGTTACGTCATTAAATAAAGAGCAAACAAAACAAGTTTACGATTATTTAGTTTCGTTCAAGAAAGAAGTTACTACTACTGATTTAGAAAAATTATTGAGTTCTTATAATGAAAATGAAGAATCGTATAAAAACATTGTTGATAAAATGCCAATTGATTCTTCATTAAAATACGATACCGGTTTTAGCTTATTCAAACATAAAATTCCGATGTGGATTTTCTTACTTTCATTAATTGGTTTTGCTATATGGTCTTGGAAGCAAAATTTATCTTTAATTCCCTTGTTAGGATTAATATGTTGTCTTTATATGATGGCGCAATTGAGTATCTGGAATTGGATTTATTTTACTTGTTGGTTATTAATCGGATTAACAATTTATTTTGGATTTAGTCATAAGAACAGTAAGTTGAATAAGACGAAACTAGTAACTTTTAATTAAAAAAGAATAACTAATTTTTTAGAAATTAAATAGATCATAAAAACATCTATTAAAGATTCCTTAAAAGCTTAAAAGTATCATATAAAATCAACTATTTTAATTTACTTTTGCAATTCCTAAAATTCAGGATTTTTAAAAAGTTATTCACATGGATAAAAAAATAGTTGCTTTTTTATTTTCAACACGATTAATGGCTGTATTGTTTTTGCTTTTTGCAGCAGCAATGGGAGCTGGAACTTTTATAGAAAGCTACTACAATACCGATACAGCAAGAGTTTGGATCTACAACGCCTGGTGGTTTGAGGCTATAATGATGTTTTTTGTAATCAACTTTGCAGGAAATGTAAAACGCTATCAGTTGTATAGAAAAGAAAAATGGGCAACGTTGTTACTTCATGTATCTTTTTTGTTTATAATTTTTGGGGCATTCATTACTAGATACATCAGCTATGAAGGAATGATGCCGATTAGAGAACGTGCGACATCTAACCAATTTTTTTCGGACCGAAGCTATCTTACTTTTTTTGTCGATGGAGATTATAATGGTGAATTAAAACGCAGAGTTTTTGAAAAAAAACTATTACTCTCTCCCGCAGTTTATCCACCTTTTTCCAGTAATTATTTTACGATTTCAAGTAAGTTTAATAAAATACCCTTTAAAATAAGCTACAAAAATTTCATTTTTGATTCTAAAGACACTATTAGACAATCTAAAAACGGACATGTCTATCTAAAAATGGTAGAGTCAAGTGGAGGTTCACGTCATGAACATTTCCTAAAAGAAGGTGAAATTCAAAGCATACACAACGTACTTTTTGCATTGAATAAACCAACAAAAGGCGCTATAAATATTTCAGTTTCAGATAGCAAAACCACAATTGACGCTCCATTTGAAGGGCAGTTTATGCGAATGATTGATAAATTTCAAGGAAGAGTTGCTAAAGATATAGAACAACCTTTAATGTTTCGTTCATTGTATAATGTTGGTGGAGCGCAATTTGTTTTTCCTGAACAGCCCATCAAAGGAATAAAAGAGGTAATTTCTGGAAAAAACTACAAATCAAAAAAATCATCTGATGCTTTAGTTCTATCGGTTGAATCGGAAGGTATATCCAAAGAAGTTACTATAATTGGTTCGAAAGGTTCTATTGGTGAACCTCAAGTTTTAAAAATTGGCGGATTAGAATACACGTTCTATTTTGGCAGTAAAGTATTTACACTTCCATTTAGTATTACATTAAATGATTTTGTGGCTAAAAAATATCCTGGCACTGAAAAAAGTTATTCGTCTTATGAAAGTAAAGTTACAGTAACTGAACATGGAAAAAAAATAAATGCAGACATCTACATGAATCATATTTTAGATCATGGGGGGTACCGTTTTTTTCAATCTTCATTTGATCCCGATGAAAAAGGTACTGTACTTTCAGTTAACCACGATTATTGGGGTACTATGATTACTTATATTGGATATTTTTTATTGTTTTTTGCAATGATGTGTATTTTGTTTGTTAAAAATACTCGTTTTGCTGATTTAAAACGAAAATTAGAAGAAGTAAAATCTAAGAAGTCACAGTTGCTTTCGATTATTATTTTATTGATTTCCTTAAATGGGTTTTCTCAAAATCATTCTATGCAATACAATAAAATAAATTATTTAGATTCGTTAATAAAGTATAAAGTTCCCGAACAACAAGCTGCAAAATTTGGTCGTATAGTAATTCAAGACGATGGGGGCAGAATGAAACCTATTAACACCTTTTCATCTGAATTACTTAGAAAAGTAAGTAAACGTGAAACATATGAAGGTATGAATTCTGATCAAGTTTTCATTTCGATGACACAATTTCCGCCTGTTTGGTTTGAAATTCCATTAATTTACTTAAAATCAGGTAATGACAGTATCCGAAAAATAATTGGACTAAAACCTAAAGAAAAGTATGCCACATTTAGAAGTTTTTTTGACAAAAATTGGAATTATAAATTAAGTATTTATCTTGATGAAGCATACAAAACCAATACTCCAAATCAATTTCAAAAAGATTTTATCGAAGCCGATAAAAAAGTTAACTTAATGAATTCGGCATTGAGTGGTAACATTTTAAAAATATTCCCGATTCCGAAAGACAAAAACAATAAGTGGGTTTCGTTTCTTGAAATTAATCAACCAACAGGAACTGATCTAGACCAAATAAAGAATGCATTGCCTTATTATTTCGACGCGTTGGTTAAAGCTAAAGTTTCAAAAACTAAAAATGATAGTATCAAAAACTATGCACTGGCAAATACCATGCTTTTAGGGATAGAAAAATACCAAAGAAAATATGGTAAATCGGTTATACCGAGTGATGACAAAATTTCGTCAGAGATATTGTTAAACAAATATGATGTTTTTAAAAACCTATTTTGGTTATATATGTTAGGAGGAAGTTTGATGTTGATTTTGGTTATAATCAGTATTTTTTATAATACAAAAACTATACGAAATATCATTACTCTTTTTCATATTATTGTTGTTATTTTATTTGCATTACACACCGTTGGATTAATTGCTCGTTGGTATGTTTCTGGACACGCACCTTGGAGTAATGCTTATGAAAGCATGATTTATGTGGCTTGGGCAACTATGTTTTTTACATTAGCATTTGATAGAAAATCTAAACTTACTGTTGCATCAGGAACGTTTGTTGCTTCAATGATCTTAATGATTGCACATTTGAATTGGTTAGATCCATCCATTGCGAATTTACAGCCGGTTTTAAATTCGTATTGGTTAATGATCCATGTTGCAGTTATTGTTGCAAGTTATGGACCTTTTACATTAGGAATGGTACTCGGATTGGTTGCATTGATATTGATGTTATTTACCAATGAAACCAACAAAACTATGATGACTTTACACATTAGAGAGATAACCTACATCAACGAAATGGCATTGACTATAGGATTGGTAATGCTGACTATAGGAAACTTCCTTGGCGGACAATGGGCAAATGAAAGTTGGGGTAGGTATTGGGGTTGGGATCCAAAAGAAACTTGGGCTTTAATTAGTATTATGGTTTATGCGTTTGTAATTCATGCACGATTTGTGCCATCATTAAGAGGTTTATTTTCGTTTAACTTTATGAGTGTATTGGCGTTTGCGTCAATATTAATGACCTACTTTGGTGTTAATTTTCACCTTACAGGAATGCATTCCTATGCGTCAGGCGAAAAACAAAATGTAACAATTTATCTCTATATTTTTATAACTTTTATGATGTTTTCGGCTGTAGTGTATTGGAGGTATCGAAAACTATATAAAAAATGATTAATTCTTAAATAGTTTTGTTATTTCAATCCCAAACGAGATTTCAGTTTAAGAAATAAAAGGGCAATTGTAAAAGCTTTATCAGTTGTTGAAGTCCGTTCAACTTTTGTTATTTTATAAAAACTTGCAAGTTCATCCAATGATTTTTTTTTGTCATTATTATCATGTAGTTTATTATACATCACTTCGATGTCTAAAGCTTCATTTTTAAGTCTTCCACAACCCAATCTTTCCAGTGCTTCATTAATCATTTCTATTTCAAAGTTAATTCGATGTCCTACTAATGTTGAGTTTCCAATATAATTTATAAAAAATTCTAATGCTTGAACTTCAGATAATTTTGGTTGTTCTGATTCCAAAAGAAAATCACTTGGCAGATCATTATCATGAAGGAATTTATATTGCGGAATAGTTGCTTCAAACAAATCTCCAATCAGAATGTTATCATTTAAAATAGCAATAGCACCAAAAGAAAGAATTACATCTTTTTTTGGATTTAAACCAGTAGTATCAATGCTTAATGAAATATATCGGTCATTTTTTTTATCAAATTTAGATAAATAAACTTTCCAAAATTCAGGATGCGCTTTGTTTATATTTTTTATCCAATCAATCATGATTATGAAAATTGTGTCAATTGAAACCGATCTTTAATTAAATCTTCTAATTCTCGCATTGGCATTAGGGAATTTTTTAGTTTTTCCTTATCCGCTTTGCTCAGTTCATCCAAATTGATAAACTGTCCCGAACTATCATTTTTTAAACCTTCTAGCGTTCTAAATTTGGATAATATTAAAAAAGCTTCTGCACAATTAAGGTATGTTTCAGAATATTTAGGATCAATAATTGCTAACTGCTTGAATCTTAAATAGGTACTATTAATTCCTTTAATATTATTATTTAAAACCATCAATCGAGCGCTATCAATTAATGGCATTAAAGCCCTTGTTTTTATGTCAAATTTTGCTTTATTTTCGCCATCATCCTCTAAATTAAATTTTTTAAAGAAGTTTAACGATGCAGGTTTTTTAAGAGCATCGTTTCCAAGATAATCAAAGAAAAGAGCATTATTTTTGGAGTTTTTAAAAATGACATCGGTAATAGTATCTTCAATTTTTTGTTCTCCAAAAGCAATTTCATAATCAAAGAAAACACTGCTTATTTCATTAGATTTATCACCTGGAGTATTTATCCAATTGCTGTATTGTTTAATCCAGTCTGTCAATGATTTACACCATAAAATATTACCAGCCATGTGTCCTTGTAAACAATTGGAATACCCCACTTTTTCTAATGTTGAAGTAGCTTTTTTGGCTAATTTTAAAAAGTAATCTTTAACATCTCGATATTTATCGGCAGAGACATCTTCAAATATCAAAATACTATCCTGATCTGTTAATAACAATTGTTCTTTACGGCCTTGACTTCCTATACTTAACCAAGCAAAACGAGCAGGAGGAGAGCCCAAATCTAAAATGGCTTGTTCTACAGCTCTTTTTACAATGGCAAGTGTGATTTCGCCTGCAATACTATTGATATGAGTAATTGGAATGTTTTTATTGAGAGAGGATTGAATAATATCGGCTAATTTGTCACGAACTAATTTCAGTTCTTTAGCATTTTGAGAACGCTTGATTTCTTTCAACAAAACACCAGGATTATTGGCTTGAGCTACAACCAAATCATGCTCAGAAATAATTCCTTTTACTTCAGACTTGTCAGTTCCATCATATGTAACGCATAAATGAGAAACACCGTGTTTTAGCATCACCAATTGGGCCTCAGCAACCGAAATATTTTCAGTAACAGTTATGACAGGTGAAATCATTATTTTATCAATGGTATTTGAAAATGCCACACGACCTGTAGCTACTTTAGATCTAAAATCTTTATCTGTAACAATTCCAACTGGACAACTATTCTCTGTGATTAATATACTGTCCAACATATTGTCAGTAACCAATTGGGCAGCATCTTTAATACTTGTTAAAGTAGTAATTTTTAGAGGCGTTTTATTATAAGTTAATGATTGAAAATACAGCATATCGGATTGATTGTCAGAATAACCTGAATTATCCGATATTAAACTATGATCTTTATCTAAATTTCCTTTTGTGTTTGTAGCAAAACTCTCTAATAAGAAATTTAAAACCTCTGGATTTTGTGAAACGAAGGGTTTAAAAGCCGCAATAGGAATTGCATAAACAACGCTTTCTTCGCGCGCTTTGGCGGTCATTTGGTAATTATTTTTTGCAAAAAAGGGTCTTAATCCAAAAATATCCCCAGCATAACATTTGTTCAAAAGTGTTTCCTCAGCATCTGATATAACGGTTAAATGAATTACGCCAGAAGCCACAACATAAAAAGAGTCGTGTAAAACATCATTGATTTGGAATAATGATTTATGTTTTTCTAAGTTGATAACGCGAATTGTATTTACAATTTTTATTAGATCATCAAAAGAAAGATAATTAAAGGGTTCGTATTCTTTTAAAAAATCGGCTACGCGCTTTGAAATAACATTTGTCATATATATCTAATAATTTTTATAAAATTATGAAAAATACATCAAAGAGCAAAAATATAAAAGTGAAAGATTATAACTATTTAATTAGGTCTCTATTTTATTTTAACAAACATAACATAAATGAATTATAATTTATATTATGTAAAATAGAAAATTTTAACGAACCTGTCTTTAAAATAATAAATTTGAAACCTTTTAGTTATCTTACCAAATTACAACACGTAACGAATCAGGTTGATACATCGGACTTCCCGGTTTGATATTAAATGCTTTGTGAAATTCGGGTACGTTGGCTAAAGGACCGTTAATTCTAAATTTTGCTGGCGAATGAACATCCATCATAACTTGTTGCAATAAAGATTTCTCGGTCGCATTTACCATCCAAGCATATCCATAAGCCAAGAAATAACGTTTTTCAGGTGTCAGTCCGTTGATTATTTCTTTAGTTTTGAATTGTTTAGTTTTCTTAAATGCTTGAAATCCCATTACAACTCCACCTAAATCGGCTATGTTTTCGCCTTGTGTGGCATCACCATTAATATTTTTATCTCCAATTTTATATTTACTGAATTGATCAACAATCAACTTAGTTTTGGCTTTAAATTTAGCATAATCTTCTTTAGTCCACCAGTTATTCAAGTTTCCTTTATAGTCATACTGACATCCTTGATCATCAAAACCGTGTGTGATCTCATGACCGAAGGTGGAACCTCCAATAATACCATACAAAATAGCATCGTCGGGCATTCTTCCTTCAAATCCTGGCACAATAATATTACAGGCCGGCACACAAATTTCATTATTACTCGGATTGTAATACGCATTATACGTTTGTGGATACATGCCCCACTCTGTTCTATCAACAGGTTTTCTATATTTGTTAATCATGTAATTGTAACTCCATTGGTTCACGGACATCACATTTTTACAATAGGATTTATTGTCAATAGTTACCGAACTCATGTCTTTCCATTTGTCTGGATATCCTACTTTCATTACAATTTTGCTCAATTTATTAAGTGCTTTTACTTTAGTTTCAGCACTCATCCAATCTAATTTTTTAATGCGTTCGGCATACACATCACGAATGTTGTTTCCTATTTCTAATAACTTTTCTTTAGTGCCTTTTGGTAAATATTCTTCTATGTAAACCTGTCCGATAAGTTCTCCTAAAGAACCGTCTGTTTGTTCTACAATTCGTTTCCAACGTGGTTTTTGTTCCTTAATTCCACTCATCAATGAACTAAAGAAATAGAAATTTTGGTTTTCAATGTCTTTACTTAAATAACTAGCATAAGTATTGTATAAATCCCATTTCAAATAGGTTTTCCAATTAGCAACTGAATAGTTTTTTATTGTTTCGTTTAGTGCTTTAAAAAACTCGGGTTGCCCAACAATCACGGTGTCCGCATTTTTGATATTCAAATTAACAAACATAGTGTTCCAATCAATATTTGGAGTCATTTTATTCAACTCTGCGACGGACATTTTGTTGTAGTTTTTAATAGGATCTCGAAGTGCTTCTATTTTTCTACTACTCTTAGCTAATTCAGATTCTATCTTCAAAATTAAACTAGCATTAACTAACGATTTTTCTTTATTATCTCCTGTCAATTCGAAAATTCTAGCCACATGTTTTGGATATTCAGCTCTGATTTTTTTGGTATTATCATCGTTTTCAAAATAATAATCCCGTTGCCCAAGTCCTAAACCACCTTGAGCTAAAAACAACGCATTTTTTGAACTAATTTTATCATCTTGCCCTACATAGAATCCAAATGCTGGAGAACCTTGAATAGTGTGTAAATAAGCTATTGTTTTTAGTAAACTGGGTAAATCTGTAACGGCATCAATCTTGGCAATTTCGCTTTTTAATGGTGAAATTCCTACTTTATCAATAGTTATAGAATCCATTCCAGAAGCATAGAAATCACCAATTTTTTGTTTGTTACTTCCTTTATCTGCATTCGCTTCCGCCGATTTAATACAGATAGATTTAATTTGATTGTTGATAGTGTCTTGAATCGTACGGAAAATTCCGTTGCTTTTTTCTGAAGAAGGAATTGGATGTTGCTTAAACCATCCGTTATTAGCATATTTAAAAAAATCTTCAGATGGATTTATTGTGGTATCTCTATTGGTAATTAATGGATCAACATTATGATTTTCTTTTTTATTACAACTTATTATACTAATTGTAACTAATGATAAAAAAGTAATTCTTTGAATAATTTTCATTTGGTATTGATTTAATTTATGATTATTTGATGAAAAATGAATCCAAAACTAATGAATTTTATTCTAAACGTGATTTATTTACAATAATTTTGACGTTTTAAACGTTTTATAAATAGTAAATTGCACCGATAAATTAAATAATCATGGATACTATCAAAATACTTTGGGTTGACGATGAAATTGACTTGTTAAAACCGCATATCATTTTTCTTGAAAAAAAAAATTACAAAGTCACCACATGCAATAACGGACGTGATGCGGTTGATATTTTTGCAGAAAGCAATTTCGATATTGTTTTCCTTGATGAAAACATGCCCGGAATGAGTGGTTTGGAAACGCTTGCCGAAATTAAAGAGAAAAAATCTTCTACACCCGTAATCATGATTACCAAGAGTGAAGAAGAATATATTATGGAAGAAGCAATTGGCTCTAAAATTGCCGATTATTTGATTAAACCTGTGAATCCAAATCAGATTTTATTGAGTTTAAAAAAGAATTTAGACCATTCCCGATTAATTTCGGAGAAAACAACTTTAGATTATCAAAAGGAATTTCGGAAAATTGCTATGGAATTGGCTATGGTAAATTCTTTTGAAGATTGGATAGAATTATATAAGAAACTAATTTTCTGGGAATTACAATTAGAAAATATCGAAGATGCTAATTTAATTAATATTTTAGAATCTCAGAAAGTAGAAGCCAATTCACAATTCGGAAAATTTATTGAACGAAATTATGAAGATTGGTTCGATCCTAAAACTGATAAATCAGACAAACCCATTCAGTCTCATACTTTATTCCGTGAATTAGTAGTTCCAGAGCTGGTTAAAAAAGATAAACCAATTCTATTTGTTGTGATTGATAATCTTCGATATGACCAATGGAAAGCCATGGAAAACATCATCAACAATTACTATAAATTAGAAAAAGAAATTCCATATTTTGCGAGCTTACCTACAGCAACACAATATGCGAGGAATTCTATTTTTTCTGGCTTAACACCTTTAGAGATGGAAAAACAATTTCCACAATATTGGAAAAATGATGTGGATGAAGGCGGAAAAAATTTGTATGAAGCCGAGTTTTTAACTGCTCATTTAAAACGATTAGGATTGAATATCAAAAAAGATTATTTCAAAATTACCAATTTGGCTGGAGGAAAAAAATTAGCCGAAAACTTTAAATCATTAAAGGATAATAATCTTGTAACGGTTGTTTACAATTTTGTTGATATGCTTTCACATGCCAAAACCGAGATGGATGTAGTTAAAGAGTTGGCTTCAGATGATAAAGCATACCGCTCCTTAACATTGAGTTGGTTTAAAAATTCACCTCTATTAGATATTATCCAACAAGCACAGAAATTAGGTTTTAAATTAATTATTACAACCGATCACGGAACTATCAATGTAAAAAATGCTAGTAAAGTAATTGGTGATAAAAACACTAGTTTGAACTTGAGGTATAAAACAGGTCGCAGTTTGACTTATGAAGACAAAGAGGTTTATGCTATTAAAGAACCAAAAAAAATTGGATTGCCTACAATAAATATGAGTTCTTCTTATATTTTTGCAAAGAATGATTTTTTTCTAGCTTACGTTAATAATTATAATCATTACGTAAGTTATTACCGAAATACGTACCAACATGGCGGAATTTCACTAGAAGAAATGATTGTCCCTTTTTTAGTGTTTAATCCAAGATAATTAATGAAATGGAAATTATATTTTCACTTAATGAAATAAAATATGTAGCCACAAAAATTCTATCCGAAAATCCAAATAAAGTAATTTTATTTAATGGACCTATGGGAGTCGGAAAGACTACATTAATAAAAGAATTAGCCAAATTAGTAGGTGTAAAAGAAGTGACTTCAAGTCCAACTTTCTCTTTAGTTAATGAATATAAAGCTCTTGATAATCAGTTCGTTTATCATTTTGATGTTTATCGTTTAAAAAATGAGATTGAGGCATTAGATATGGGTATTGATGAATATTTATATTCTGGAAATTGGTGCTTTATTGAATGGGCTGAAAACATTCCAAGTTTAATTCCAAAAATCCATTCCATTATTGAAATTGAATTGCTTACCGACGGAAAAAGAAGGTTGAGTTTAATTTAACGGTGGTATTAAATTTGAATTTCAATTTGTTAATGATATTTAATTTTTCGTAACTTGTGCGATAATTCATTTGTATTTTATGTCAATTATTACACCTTTTACAAAACAACAATTGCTTCCACAAGAAGAAAAGTTAGAAATTTCGCGTCATAAAAGTGAACTTTTTATAGGAATTCCAAAAGAAACAAGTTACCAAGAACGACGTATTTGTCTTACACCGGATGCCGTTCATTCTTTAACGGCTCACGGACATCGTATTATGATGGAAGCTGGAGCAGGGGAAAGTTCTAGTTATAGTGATAAAGAATATAGTGATGCCGGTGCAGAGATCACCAATGACAACCAAAAAGTATTGTCTTGCCCCATGATTTTAAAAGTGGAGCCACCAACTATGGTTGAGGTTGAAATGATGAATCAAAACGCAATCATTATTTCGGCAATACAACTTAAAACAAGAAAAAAGGAGTACTTTGAAGCACTTACCAAAAAGAAAATTACGGCTTTAGCGTTTGAATTTATCAAAGATGAAGATGGCACTTACCCTGCAGTAAAATCTTTAAGCGAGATTGCAGGTACGGCATCAATTCTTATTGCGGCTGAATTAATGATAAACAATCAATTTGGAAAAGGGTTGTTATTTGGAAATATTACAGGGGTCCCTCCAACTGATGTAGTTATTTTTGGCGCTGGAACCGTTGGCGAATTTGCCGCAAAAACTGCTGTTGGACTGGGAGCTAGCGTAAAAGTTTTTGATAATTCTATTACAAAATTACGCCGACTGCAAAACAATTTGAACCAACGTATATTTACATCAACAATACAACCGAAAGCATTGTTAAAAGCTTTACGCCGATGTGATGTTGCAATTGGAGCCATGCGAGGAAAAGATAGATGTCCAGTAGTTGTTACTGAAACTATGGTCGAACACATGAAAAAAGGTGCTGTAATTGTGGATGTTAGTATTGATACTGGAGGTTGCTTTGAAACGTCTGAAATCACCACACATGAAAAACCAACTTTTATAAAAAATAATGTAATTCATTACTGTGTACCCAATATTCCTTCTAGATATTCAAAAACGGCATCGTTATCTATATCTAATATTATTACTCCTTTTTTATTGCAAATTGCTGAAGATGGTGGTATTGAAAGTGCTTTAAGATTTAACAAAGGCTTAAAAAATGGAGTTTATTTATATCATGGGATTTTAACAAACAAAGCAATAGGAGATTGGTTCGGTTTGCCCGATAGTGATATAAATTTAATTGTTTTTTAATTTTTTAACTCCTCCTATTTATTGTCTTTAGTTTACATTTGCAAAAAAAATATTTAAATGAAATTTTATCAGCGTTTTGCCTACTATTTAATTGGTTTAGTTATTGGATGTTTCTTTGTTGCAGCAGTTTTATCAGGAAAAGATACCCGTTGTAACTATTTTCCAAATGCTAGGGTTTTGAATGATTTAAGAAATAAACCTTTTAATTATAGTATTGAATCATCTCGAAAACTTGCAGAAGACTGGATCGACACTATTGATATCAAAAACACGTTAACTTATGGTGATGTGAATTTTGATAAAAGCAATGTTTCGTACCAAAAAGGTAAATTATACATTATTGAAGGTCAGACGACTAAAAAAGACACTATTACTTTAAGAGTTATTAATTATGCAAACAAAGCAGTTTTGGAAGATATTATAAGAAAGAAAAGGTAAATTCTCTTATTAGATTAAAGCAATTTACTACTTAATAAATTCAATTTTCAAATCTTCTTTAGTATTTACGCTATCAAAAAAACCCTGCTCGTTCATCCAGTCATCACTGAATACTTTACTCATGTAACGGGAACCGTGATCTGGAAAAATAACAACGATAATACTTTCTGATGTAAATTCACCTTCTTCTGCAAATTGTTTTACCGCTTGCATAGCAGCTCCAGATGTATATCCTACAAACAATCCCTCTGTTTTAGTTATTTCTCTTGCCGTATGAGCACTTTCTTCGTCAGTAACTTTCATGAATTTGTCTATCAAATCAAAATCAGTTGCCGTTGGAATAAGATTTTTTCCTAAACCTTCGATTCGGTATGGGTAGATTTCGTTAGTATCAAATTCTTTTGTTTCGTGGTATTTTTTTAATACCGAACCAAAGGCATCTACACCCAAAATTCTAATATTTGGATTTTTTTCTTTTAGAAATTTTGCCGTGCCCGAAATAGTCCCGCCAGTTCCACTGCAAGCCACAAAATGTGTGATTTTTCCTGCAGTTTGTTCCCAAATTTCTGGTCCAGTAGTTAAATAATGAGCATCAATATTAAGTTGATTGAAGTATTGATTAATATAAATAGAACCTTTGGTTTCTTCATGTAAGCGTTTTGCGACGCTATAATAGGAACGTTCATCATCTGCCGAAACATTCGATGGGCAAACATAAACTTTCGCTCCTAAACTTCTAAGCATATCAATTTTGTCTTTTGAAGATTTAGAACTTACGGCTAAAATACAATCATACCCTTTAATGATACTTACCATTGCAATGCTAAATCCAGTATTGCCTGAAGTAGTTTCAATTATGGTATCGCCTGGAGATAAAATTCCTTTTTTTTCTGCTTGATCAATTATATGTAAAGCAATTCTATCTTTTGAGGAATGTCCTGGATTAAAAGCTTCAACTTTCGCATAAAAGCTTCCTTTTAAATTTTTGGTGATTTTATTCAATTTAATTAGAGGAGTGTTTCCAATTAATTCCAAAACATTGTTGTATGCTTTAATTTCTTCCTTCATAAATAAACATTTAGAATTGCAAAAAACTAAAGAATTGTTGTTGCAAAACTCACAAATTTAATAAATTAATTTTTAATTTTTTCTAAATCCAATAGAAAACTGAATTCTTTAGCTACTTCTTTAAGGGCTTCAAATCTTCCAGATGCTCCTCCATGTCCTGCTTCTAAGTTGGTATCAAGAAACAATTGTTTATTATTTGTTTTAAATACTCGTAATTTAGCAATCCATTTTGCTGGTTCCCAATATTGTACTTGTGAATCATGCAAACCGCAAGAAATATACATGTTTGGATAATCTTTTTCAGCTACATTATCATAAGGCGAATAAGACAACATGTAATCGTAATATTTTCTGTTATTTGGATTTCCCCATTCATCATATTCACCAGTAGTCAATGGAATTGTTTCGTCTAACATTGTAGTAACCACATCTACAAATGGTACTTGTGCAATAATTCCGTTATAAATTTCTGGTGCCATGTTTGCAATAGTTCCCATTAATAAACCGCCTGCCGAACCACCTTCGGCATATAAATGCTCGGGAGAAGTATATTTTTCAGCAATTACATGTTTTGAACAATCAATAAAATCGGTAAACGTATTTTTCTTTTTTAATAATTTTCCATCTTCATTCCAATGCCTTCCTAAGTCTTCTCCGCCACGAATGTGGGCAATTGCATAAATAAATCCTCTATCAAGTAATGACAATCGTGTAGTAGAAAAATAAGGGTCTATATTCATTCCATACGAACCATAGGCATAAAGCAAGAATGGATTTTTGCTGTTTGCTTGAATTCCGTTTTTATAAACCATAGAAATTGGCACTTTTGTTCCGTCTGTTGCTGTAGCCCAAATGCGCTTTTCCGTATAATTATTTTTGTCAAATTTTCCACCCAATACTTGCTGTTCTTTAAGAATCATTTTTTCTTTTGATCGCATATTAAAATCAATTAAAGAACTTGGGGTTGCTAATGATTGGTAACTGTATCGCAAGATTTCGGTGTCAAAATCAATATTGGTGGTAGTTTCGGCTGTATAGGTTTCAATTTCAAATGGTAAATAGTATGCTTCGCTCCCATTCCAGGGTATTATTTTAATTTTACTCAATCCATCAGAACGCTCAGAAACCACTAAGTAATCTTTAAAAATATCAATTCCTTCCAATAATACCTCTTCGCGATGCGGAATCAAATCAATCCAATGCGATTTAGAAAGTTTATCTTCTGGCGTTTTCATTAGTTTGAAATTGGTGGCATCATCTTTATTAGTCACAATATAAAAACTATCTTTATAATGCGATATTGAATATTCTAATTCCCGTGTCCGTTTTTGAAATAGTTTAAATTGTTCATCCGGAGTATCTGATAAAAGAATTTGATATTCAGATGTTAATGTACTTTCTGATGAAATTATTAAATATTTTTTAGATTTGGATTTATAAACAGAAACATTAAAAGTGTCATCTATTTCAAAATAAACTACTACGTCATCATTAGGATTAGAACCCAATTTATGTTTGAAAATTCTGTCAGGACGCAAGGTTACTTCATCTTTTCTCGAATAAAAAATAGTTTTATTATCAGATGCCCAAGTAGCATTACCTGTTGTGTTTTCTATTTTGAGTGGTAAAATTTCGTTGTTTTCTAAATTCTTAATTTGAATAGTATATTGACGTCTAGAAACTGTGTCAACTCCAAAAGAAACCCATTTATTGTCCTCACTAATGCTAATTCCATTTAAATTGAAATAACTAAAACCCAGAGCCATTTCGTTGCAATCAAAAAGAATTTCTTCTTTAGCATCAAGCGACCCTTTTTTGCGAGAATGAATTGGATAATCTTTTCCTTTTTCAAACCGAGTGATGTAATAATAGCCATTATACAAATAAGGCACCGATTCATCATCTTCCTTTATTCGGGCTTTCATTTCTTCAAACAAATCGTTCTGAAATACTTTAGTATGTTCGGTGGACTTCTCGTAATATTCGTTTTCTTTTTTTAGATAATCAATTACTTCTGGGTTTTCTCTATCGTTCATCCAATAGTAATTATCAATTCGAATTTGCTTGTGCTTTTCGAGTTTGTGAGGAATTATTTTGGCTACTGGAGGTTGTATTTCGTTCATTATTTTTTATTTTATTTGATTTAAAAACAAAGGTATTTTTTATAATTTTTTAATGGCAAACAATTTTATCACAACTGAAAAATAATGAAGTGTATTTTTTAAAACTGCATTTTTTGCAGGGCTTCAACGACATAATTATGCATGACCTCTTTGTAATCTATATGCGTAACAATGCGCAGTTTTCCATGTCCCATAGAGCTAATATAAATATTTTTATCCTTTAATTTTTCAATAACCCATTTGTCTTCTAATGAGGGACGAACAGAAAAAATCAAAATATTAGTTTCAACGGGTTCCACTTTTTCAACCCAAGGCAACTTGCTCAATAATTCCCCAAGTTCTTTAGCCCTTCGATGATCGTCTTCTAGTCTGATCCAATTATGTTGCAAAGCATAGATTCCGGCAGCGGCCAAATATCCTGATTGCCTCATGCCACCACCAAATATTTTTCTAATTCGTAAGGCACGTTTTATATCGGATTTACTTCCTAGTAATAATGATCCTATGGGTGCACCAAGTCCTTTAGACAAGCAAACGGAGATGGTATCAAATAATTCACCAAATTCCATTGGATGTTGATTTTTTGCCACCATAGCATTCCAAAGTCTGGCTCCATCTAAATGGTATTTTAGATTATTATCTAGACAAACTTGTTTTATTTTTTTTAATTCTGAAATGTCGTAACAGGCTCCCCCACCCTTGTTGGTAGTATTTTCAATACTAACAAGTGCGGTTAATGGTGTATGGTAAAATTCAGGATCATTGATTGCATTTTTAACCAAATCAGCTGTAATCATGCCACGATTTCCGTCAACCAAGCAACAAGAAACCCCGCTGTTAAAAGAAGCGCCTCCACCTTCATAATGATAAATATGGGAATATTTGTCGCAAATTACTTGTTCTCCAGGGTTGGTGTGAAGCTTAATAGCAGTTTGGTTTGCCATAGTTCCTGAAGGAAAAAATAAAGCTGCTTCCATTCCAAATAATTCAGCAACAGTATGCTCTAGTTCGTTTACTGTTGGGTCTTGTTTATATACATCATCGCCTACTTTGGCATTAAACATGAATTGCAACATTTCGTTGCTGGGTTTGGTTACCGTATCACTAATTAGATTTATTTCCATATAAAAATTAGATGCGTTATATTTGCGTTCACAAAATTACATAATTTATGACAAATACCGATCAAATTAAAGGTATTGTAGAGCGACTTGGTGCGTTGAGGAGGTATCTTTGACATTGATGCCAAGCATATCGAAATAATCAATGAAGAAGAAAAGACTTTTGCACCCGATTTTTGGAATAATGCTAAAGAAGCTGAGTTACTTATAAAAAACTTACGCCAAAAGAAAAAATGGGTGGAAGATTTTGAAAAAGGTAATGAGTTGGCAGAAGAACTTCAAATTACTTATGATTTTTTTAAAGAAGGGGATGTTTCTGAAGAAGAATTGGATACTCTATATGAATTGACTAATTCTCATATTGAAGATTTAGAATTTAGAAATATGCTTTCTGATGAAGGAGACAACATGAGCGCTGTTTTGCAAATAACGGCAGGTGCTGGCGGAACAGAAAGTTGCGATTGGGCTTCAATGCTGATGCGAATGTACATGATGTGGGCAGAAAAGCAAAAGTATAAAATCAAAGAATTGAACTTTCAAGAAGGAGATGTTGCCGGAATAAAAACCGTAACACTAGAAATTGAAGGTGATTTTGCTTTTGGATTTTTAAAAGGAGAAAACGGAGTACATCGATTGGTGCGAATTTCTCCATTTGATAGTAATGCTAAACGACATACATCGTTTGCTTCTGTTTATGTTTATCCGTTGGTTGATGACACTATCGAAATCGATATTAATCCTGCAGATATTGAAATTATTACTTCTCGTTCTAGTGGCGCTGGTGGACAAAATGTGAACAAAGTAGAAACTAAAGTGCAATTGTTTCACAAACCTACCGGAATTCAAATTCAATGTTCAGAAACCCGTTCTCAACAAGATAATAGGCAACGTGCAATGCAAATGCTAAAATCGCAATTATTTGAAATTGAACTTAAAAAACAACAAGCACAGCGTGCTGATATTGAAGCCGGAAAAATGAAAATTGAATGGGGTTCACAAATTAGAAATTATGTAATGCAACCCTACAAATTAGTAAAAGATGTTCGCTCAGGCTTTGAGACAAGTGATGTTGACGGTGTTATGAATGGAAACATCGATGTATTTTTGAAGGCCTATTTGATGATGATGGGTCAAAAAGAGGAATAGCTTCACCCACGATATCAGAATTTACCAAATAATTTAGATTTTATAATTTTTAATTCGAAATAAAAACTATATTTGCATTGAGGATTCCGAAAGGAAGTTACACCTCTCCTCAATAGCCATCTGCTCCAAGATGGCTTTTGTATTTTAATACCTCGCTTTTTAATTTAGTTTTAGTTTGCTTTGTTGTAAATCCAATTAACCTTTATAAGCCATAAATTTAATCAAATAGTTTTTATTGCACGAAGGTAAAACCTATACCTAAAAGCATCTATAAAATAATTTTGTTTTCCTATCAAGATTTTATTGTGAACTTGCATTTTAGGATAAAAAAAAACCGATGCTTTTACATCGGTTTTAAAAATATTATTTTTTCTTTTTAGATTTTGATTTCTTTTTGGCTTTCTCTTTTTTCTTTGCCTTAGCTTTATCTTTTGCTTTTTGTTTTTTTGCTTTCTCGCGTTTTTTAGCTTTTCTTTTTTTCTCGTTCTCTTTTTCTTTTTGTTTGTCTTTTTTAGATTTAACTTTCTTTTTAGTTTTTTCTTTATCTGAATCTTTCATTTTTTTTATTTTTTCTTTAGTTATTATTTCATTTTCTGCCTCAACATCTTGAATATCTTCATGTATTTCCTCTTGTTGAACTTGAGATTTAGAAACTCTTAATGATCGAGCTTTAGGTTTTGCTGTTGTTGCTATAAACTCATTTGATTGAATAGTAGTTTCTTGATCATTTTTTAAATTATCAATATTTACTGTTGAATTGGTAATTTCTTCTTTTGAATTGATTTCTTTGTTTGTCATTTTGATACTTTATTAAATTGTAAATATATTGTAAAATTAATGTTAACAAAAATACAATTTAAAACAATCATTACATGTTAATTTTTAAAAATAAATGAAAACTTAACATTAGAATACAAAAAAGGACCATCTAATGTTTTTAGATGGTCCTTTTTTGTAGAAGTTTTAATCTAAGTTAATGTATAAAAAAAGCTAAAATATAGTAAGTAAGACAAGCTAATAAAGCAGAAACTGGAATTGTTAAAATCCAAGCCCATAATAATTTTACAGTTACACCCCAACGAACTGCAGATACTCTTTTAGTTACTCCCACTCCAATAATAGAACCTGTAATTGTATGAGTAGTTGAAACCGGAATTTTAAAATGTTCGGTAATAAACAAAGTCAATGCACCAGCCGATTCTGCTACTACACCCTCAAAAGCGGTTACTTTTGTTATTTTAGACCCCATTGTTTTAACAATTTTCCAACCACCGCTAAGTGTACCTAAAGCAATTACAGTATAACAAGTTAAAGGAATCCAACCTGGCATGTGCGCTTTAATTCCTTTATCATCGTCAGGAAGTATAACATTTAAATCTAACCAACCATCTGACATATTGTGATGTGGATTCATACGAAGATATACAGCTACAGCTGCAGCTATAATACCCATTACTTTTTGGGAATCATTACCCCCATGCCCAAGACTGAAAGCAGCAGAAGATATTAGTTGCATTTTTTTTAACACTTTTTCAGCTTTTGCAGTAGAAAAACTACTAAAAAACAAATTAAATATTGCCAAAGTATAAAAAATAATTCCTACTAAGAACCACTTAATATTAGATGGCTCACTAACAAAGTACCAAACAGAATTATTAAATAAATATTTTTTTGAGGAATCAACTTCAATATCAAATTTTAATACCGTAGACAAAAACCAAGCAACTAATAACATTAGGGCTACGGTTAAAAATTTTGGATAAATATTCTTTTTTGAAGAATACATTAACCACAAGGAGATGAAATAAGAAATAATCATCCCTAACAAAGGAGCTAAAACAATAAAACAGATAACAATTACTACACCAGAGGGCAATAATTCTCCTTCTTTAGCTGCTTTGTACCAATTTACAATTTTAAATCCTGCATGCTCAGGATCAGTTACAGTTGATAATCCATGAGCAATAGCAGCGCCAGCAAAACCTCCTATAAGTGTATGAGATGAAGATGAAGGGATTCCTTTCCACCAGGTGATTAAGTTCCAAATAATTGCTGCAATAATACCTGCAAGAATAGTTACTAAATCAATACTACTTGAATGAGCCGTTTTTGCAACAGTATCTGCCACTCCAAAGCCAAAGACCCAATATGCTAAAAAGTTGAAAAATGCTGCCCAAAGTACTGCTTGAAAAGGAGTTAGAACTTTAGTAGCAACAATTGTCGCAATTGAATTGGCAGCATCGTGAAAACCATTTATGTAATCAAACAACAAAGCTAATACTACAATAACTATTAGTAACGTCATATCCAAATGTCTAAATTATAATCTAATTAAGAGTGTTTAACAGAGATTTGTTCCATTACATTTGAAACACTTTTACATTTATCAGAAGCCATTTCTAGGGCAGAAAGCACTTCTTTGTATTTTATGATGTTTTTAGCATCGGTTTCATTTTCAAAAATATCAGCAACTGCTTTATCAAAAACAACATCCGCCTTACTTTCTAGTTTATTGATTTTTTTACAAGTTTCTTTAATTAACTTAATATTGCTCATGTCTTTTAATTGCTTAATGCCTTCATTAATTAATTGACAGGATTCTAGGTTAATTTCAGTTAATTTACGAATCGATTTTGTGATTTTTTCTACTTGATACAAACGCATTCTACTAGCAGCACCGTGCATATTATCAGCAACGTTATCTATTGCTTTGATTAAAGCGTGAATATCTTCTCTGTCAAAAGGAGTAATGAAATTTCTACTTAACTCTAAATGTGTTTTGTGGGTGATTTCTTCAATTATTCCTTCTAATTCTTCAATTTTTTTAAAATAATTTTCTCTCTCTTCTATTGGCGCATTTACTGCGTCGTGAAGGGTTTCTGCTAAAACAATTAAATTTGCAGAAGCTTGTTCAAATAAAGGAAAAAATTTTTTGTCTTTTGGTACTAAAAATTGAAAAATAGTATTTAGTTTCATTTTTTTTAATTTTTTTACAAATGTATCTATCTAATATTAACGTAATGTTAATTTATTAAAAAAGTATATTAATTTTAATTGTTTAGATCTCAAAAATTGAATCTTTCATTTTGAAAACGTTTTCGTACATTAGCGATTCAAAATTAAGCAAGACTATTTATGGACTTAAACTTCAATAAAAACGAAGATTACAACAAACTTTTGATAACTGATTTAAAGCAAAAATTTGCCAAAGTAAAATTGGGTGGAGGTGAAAAACGTATCCAAAAATTGCATGCAGAAGGCAAAATGACGGCCCGCGAACGTATTAATTACCTGCTTGATGAAAAATCAAAAAGCATTGAAATTGGTGCATTTGTTGGCGATGGAATGTATGCCGAACATGGGGGTTGTCCTTCTGGTGGTGTGGTTATAAAAATAGGGTATATCAAAGGAAAACAATGTATTGTGGTAGCCAACGATGCTACCGTTAAAGCCGGAGCTTGGTTTCCAATTACCGGTAAAAAGAATCTTCGCGCGCAAGAAATTGCTATGGAGAATCGTCTTCCTATTATTTATTTGGTCGATTCTGCCGGAGTTTACTTACCAATGCAAGACGAAATTTTTCCAGATAAGGAACATTTCGGACGTATTTTTAGAAATAACGCCATCATGAGTAGTATGGGAATTACACAAATTGCAGCTGTTATGGGGAGTTGTGTAGCTGGTGGGGCTTATTTACCAATTATGAGTGATGAAGCCATGATTGTGGATAAAACGGGTAGTATTTTCTTGGCAGGAAGTTATTTGGTAAAAGCAGCTATTGGTGAAAATATTGATAACGAAACGCTTGGTGGTGCGACAACCCATTGCGAAATCTCGGGCGTTACCGATTATAAAGCCAAAGATGATAAAGATGCCTTAGATAGAATTAAAAGTATAGTTGGAAAAATTGGAGATTATAATAAAGCAGGATTCAATAGAGAGAAACCTCAAAAACCAGCATTAGACGATAAAGAAATCTATGGAATTATTCCAAAATCTCGAACGGATCAATACGATATGATAGAAGTGATTAAACGATTGGTAGATAATTCGGAAATGGATATGTATAAAGAAGATTACGGCAAATCAATAATAACCTGTTATGCCAGAATTGATGGATGGGCAGTAGGAATTGTTGCCAATCAACGTATTGTTTCTAAAACAAAAAAAGGCGAAATTCAATTTGGTGGCGTCATTTATTCAGATTCTGCGGATAAAGCTACCCGATTTATTGCCAATTGCAATCAAAAGAAAATTCCACTAGTGTTTATTCAAGATGTCACCGGATTTATGGTAGGTTCCAAAAGTGAACATGGCGGAATCATTAAAGATGGTGCCAAAATGGTGAATGCAGTTTCCAATTCGGTGGTACCAAAATTCACAGTTATTGTAGGAAATTCCTATGGTGCCGGAAATTATGCGATGTGTGGAAAAGCCTACGACCCACGATTAATTTTTGCTTGGCCAAGTGCTGAATTAGCCGTAATGGGCGGTACTCAAGCTGCAAAAGTATTGGCTCAAATTGAAGCTTCTTCCCTCAAAGCCAAAGGCGAATTAGTTGATGAAGTAAAAGAAAAAGAATTATTTGATACTATAAAAGCTAGATACGACGCACAAGTTTCGCCTTATTATGCAGCTTCTAGATTATGGACTGATGCCATTATTGATCCTTTAGAAACCAGAACTTGGATTTCTATGGGAATTGAAGCAGCTAACCATGCTCCTATTGAAAAGAAATTTAATTTGGGAGTAGTTCAGGTTTAGATATTTATTTTTTTATGTTTGAAAATTTCAGCCAATTTTATAAACTTTATACCATTGCAACAAAAGAACTATTTAAGACACCAGTAATTTCTGACTTTTTGTCAAATTAACATAACCATGAATAAGTTAATTCTATTTTGTCTTGCTATTATAAGCATACAAACCCTATCGGCACAAGAAACGTTTACTCGAAAAGATTCGCTTCAAGGTGGTTTGCGAGTAGAACGTACTTGTTATGATGTATTGCGTTATGATCTGAATATCAAAATTAATATTGAGGATAAATCGATTGTAGGTAATAATGATATTCAATTTAAAGTAGTAGAAAAAACTAAGAAAATACAAGTCGATTTGTTTAAAAACATGCAAGTGGATTCGATTGTTTTTTATTCGAAAAAGCTAAACTATAAACGTGAATTCAATGCTGTTTTCATTGATTTTGATTCGGAATTAACTGCAGGTAGTAATCACATTTTACGTTTTTACTATTCGGGTAAACCGCAAATTGCTAAACATGCTCCTTGGGATGGCGGTTTTGTTTTTAATAAAGATAAAGACGGAAATCCATGGGTTGGTGTGGCTTGCCAAGGTACTGGTGCAAGTTTGTGGTATCCCTGTAAAGATTCTCAAAGCGATGAACCGGATAATGGCTCAACAATAAAAGTGGCTGTTCCTAACGGATTGACAGAGGTTTCTAACGGAAAATTCATGGGAACCGAAGATTTAAAAAACGGCTATACACTTTGGGATTGGGAAGTAAAAAACCCTATAAACACGTATGATATTACGGTAAATATTGCCAAATATGCCCACATTCATGATAATCTTGATGATTTAGATATCGATTATTATGTCTTGAATTATAACGAAGTTGATGCCAAAAAACACTTTGAAGAGGTTAAACCGATGCTGGCTTGCTATCAAAGTAAGTTTGGCGCGTATCCTTTTAAAGAAGATGGTTATAAATTGGTTGAAACTCCTTATTTAGGTATGGAGCACCAAAGTGCTGTAGCTTATGGAAATAAGTATATGAAAGGTTATTTAGGAAGTGATTTATCGAACACAGGAGTTGGACTCTTATTTGACTACATCACCATTCACGAAAGCGGCCACGAATGGTTCGGTAACAGCATCACGTCGATTGATATTGCCGATATGTGGATTCATGAAGGATTTACACAATATGCTGAATTGGTATATTTAGAATGCCAATACGGATATGATAAAGCAATGCAATATGGAAAAGGACTCCAAGCTAATGTAAGAAATGACGAACCCATTATTGGCAAATATGGAGTGAATCATGAAGGTTCGGGCGATATGTATCCAAAAGGGGCTTTGATGTTAAACACCTTGCGTCACGTAATTAATAACGATAATTTGTGGTGGAACATCCTATTAAAATATTCCGAAACGTATCGACATCAAATTATAAATACTGAAACCGTAATTGCCTTTTTTAATAAAGAAAGCGGAATGAATTTAACACCAATTTTCAATCAATATTTGCGTTATAAAACCATTCCAAATTTGTTGATTAGAAGGAATATGGGTAAACTTGAATACCGTTGGAATGCAAACGAACCCAACTTTAATATGCCAGTAGTAATAAAGATTAATGGAAAAGAGATACGAATAGTACCAACACCAGATTTTAGAAATTCGAAACTTAAAATTAAGTCTCTTAATGAAATTGAAGTTATAACTAGCGAGTTTTATGTGGATACTATTAAGGAATAATCATTAATAAATATAAACATTTTTTTTACAAATGAGTATCGAAAAACGAATCGAAAAGTACATTTGGAGTCTCTCTGAGACAAAAAGCAGTGAAATGCATAAACTTCATGAGTTAATACTTCAAATAATGCCAACTTGTAAATTATGGTTTTTGGACGGTAAAAATAGTGAGGGTAAAATTATTTCAAATCCAAATATTGGGTATGGATTTTATTCTATTAAATATGCCAATGGAAGCACCAAAGATTTTTACAGAATTGGTTTGAGTGCCAATACAATAGGAATATCAGTTTATATAATGAGTTTAGAAGATAAAAATTATTTATCCAATACTTTTAAATATACCATCGGAAAAGCAAGTGTAACAGGTTATTGTATTAAATTCAAAACCTTGAAAACTATAAATCTCGAAGTTCTAAAAGAGGCCATTAAATTTGGGTTTTCCACAAAAACTAAAAATTAAAATGAAAATATAATTATCTAATTAATACCCCTCTAATTTTCTAATCAATTCTCCGAATTACCTTACCATTAGCTGTTTCATTAAATTTTTTAACAAACACAATTTCTTTCGGTCGTTCATATTTATCTAAAACCTCAAAAATAGTGGTGTTAATTTCGAATGGTTCTCCTTCGACTACTAAAACTACTTTTTCACCCAATTTGGTATCTTCTTTAGAGGCAATAAAAAATCGTCGGTCTATTTTTCCATCTAATTTCTGCTCCACTTGTTCAGGCATGATTTTAATTCCGCCGCTATTGATGATATTATCAATTCGGCCTAAAAAAACAAATTGATTTTCGTTTAAAATTACTACTAAATCATTAGTTATAATTACAATATCATTAATTTTTGGTGCATCAATAACCAAACATTTTCTGTCGTCATATGATATTGTTACATTTGGTAAAACAGTAAATGCCTCCGCTCCTATTCTTTTGGCTGCAATATGAGTAATGGTTTCGGTCATTCCGTAGGTTTCAAAAACTTGAGTGGATTTTAATTTAATTAAATCATTTTCTAATGTTTTGTTAATTTTAGCCCCACCAATAATCAGTTTTTTAACCTTCTCAAGTTCTTTGAGAGAATTTTGAGCTTGCATCGGAACCATAGCAACAAAATCATAATCATTTTCTGTATTTTTCATTGGATGTGAACTTGGAGCTACAAACTCTAAATTCATTCCCAACACCATAGCACGAATCAACATCATTTTTCCAGCAACATACTTTACTGGCAAGCAAAGCAAGGCATTGTCGCTCGGTTTTAAATCAAAGAAATCGGCAGTAGCCAATGCCGAATTGACCATAGCTTGTTTTGCAACTTTTACAATCTTAGGAGTTCCCGTACTGCCAGAAGTTTGCATTTCGATATACGATTTAGAATCAAACCAATCCAAAAGGAAGTCGCCTACGGGTTTTTCAAAATCGTCTCCTTCTTTAATAAAACTATACGCCACACGACACAAATCATCTCTATCCAAGTGAAAACCATTCAATTTAAAATGGCTGTGAACATATTCATAAGTTGATTGGTTCATAGGACTTTGTGTTTTATAATTTTACAGCATCAATTTTTCCTGTCAATTTTTCCTTCCAATGTGACCATTTGTATTTTTTAGCCATACAAAAAAGTATTATAGGATAAAGTATCAGCATGGATAGTAGCATTTCATTTAAGGTATCCGCTGGATTTTCTTTTACCGATAATTTGAACACCGCATCCGTTTGCAAGGCCGAAAAATCAGAAGTGATTAGCAACGCCGCCATTAAATTATTACCTAGATGAAATCCCAATGACAATTCCAAACCTTCGTCCATTAAAGTCATAATTCCAAGCAAAAATCCTGTTCCAATATAAAACACCATCACTCCAAAACCCATTTCAGCAACTTCTGGGTTCGCACTATGAAACAAACCAAAAATCACTGAGGTTACCAGCAGCGGCATCCACCTATTTTTAGCTAAAATCCCAATTTGCTGCATCAAATATCCTCTAAATAAAAACTCTTCAAAACCAATTTGAAAAGGAAATAAAACAATACTCACAATAAACAATAATAAAAATTTAACAGGATGAAAATTCCAAACCAAATTAGAGTTGTCATTAAAATAAGTAAGTCCGAAAGTAATCAAAGTTAAAAATACAATTAAACCAAAAGAGAAAAAAAATCGTTTCAAGTCAATACATTTTCTTGATGTAGTTATTGATAAAATAGTGCGTTTATGCAACGTATACACCAATGTAAAAAGCAATCCCAAGAGAAATACAAACGGAAACAAATTAACAATTAACGATACTATTTTAGGCATTTCATTCATTAAGTCATAGGAACTTTTTATCGTTTCAGTTGGTAAAACTAAAAACATAATAAAATTCATAATAAAAATACCCGTTGAAAGTAAGGTAGTTACTAAAACTCGCCAACTATCGTTATTTCCTTCATAAGCTTGTTCAATAAACATATTTTTATAAAATTAAAATATTCGTTAATAGTGCATTTGTTTCGACCAATTTACTACAAAATTTATAAATAACGGAATATTTTATTAGGGATGTTAATTAATCTCAATCTATTTTACAAAAACCGTCATGCATATTCGCATTTTAGAAAACTGAATTAAATAACTTTTACAGAATTCATCTGTTACTTTTAACAAACCTTTGTGATTCAAAACTTAAACAAATGTTTAATTTTGCACCCTGAATTAGTGAATGAAAAAATTATAACCATTACCATGAAAAAAATTAAATTCTATCTAACGCTTAGCGTTTTATTAACCACTTTAGTAAATTATTCGCAACAAAAAGGAATATCAACTAAAGTAAAGGTTACAGGTAAAATTGTTGAAAAAGTCACTAATTTACCATTAGAATTTAGTACCATTTCTTTAGTTAATATAAGTACTAATAAAGTAACCTCTGGAGGAATAACGGATGCCAATGGTAATTTTAATTTTGATACCAACCCTGGAGTTTTCAATATAAAAGTGGAATTTATTTCGTTTAAATCAATTGAAATAAAATCAAAAACTATTACATCGGATACTAATTTGGGTTCCATTTCATTACAACCCGATGCTGCTCAACTTAAAGAGGTTGTGATAGCATCCGAAAAGGCTTCCGTAGAAATTAAGTTAGATAAAAAAGTATATAATGTTGGGCAAGACGTTACGGCAAAAGGCGGTACCGCAAGTGATGTGTTGGATAATGTGCCTTCGGTAAACGTTGACGGAGACGGAAATGTAAGTTTGAGAGGAAATGAAAATGTAAAAATATTTATTGACGGAAGGCCCTCTAATTCTATTAATATTGCCGATGCTCTTAAAAGCATTTCAGCAGACGCTTTGGATAAAGTAGAAGTCATAACCAATCCTTCTGCTAGATATGACGCCGAAGGGGGTGCAGGCATTATAAATATTGTACTTAAAAAAGGGAAAAACAAAGGCATAAACGGAACGCTGGTTGCTAATGCGGGTGACCCCAAAAATTATGGCACCAATGCCACTTTGAATTTTAAAAGTGAAAATTTTAATTTCTTCACAAGTCTTGGGTATCAAGACATTCAGTCTCGTGGAAAAACTATTAATAATACAAATTATTTAGACAATTCTGGCGCTATTTTAAAAACTATTGACGAAATAGTTACCCGTCAAAATGGAAGAAAAGGGTTTAATTATGGTTTTGGAATGGATGTGTATGTAAACAAAAAAACTACTTGGACCAATTCATTTTCATATAGAAAATCGGATGGTTTTAGCCCAAATAATGATGATTTATCTAGTTATCAAATCAATAATAATTTTGTTCAAAACCGATATACTGATCAAATGACCAAAACACAAGATATTGAATACAACTCTATCCTGAGTAATAAATTTAAAAAAGAAGGTCACGAATTGAACCTGATTTTTACTACTACTAAAAATATTGATAATGACTATGCAACGATAATTAATTCGTACTTTGGTGGAGCAGTTGTCGGAATAACTTCTGCTGAAAAAAATCTAAACCTTCAAAATCAATTTAAAAATTTACTTCAAGCCGATTATGTATTGCCCTTTGGGAATGGAAATAAAAATCGACTAGAAGCGGGTTATAAAGGTGATTTTAATAAAATATTTATTGATTACAGTGTTGGAAGTTTGGATAGTAATAATAATTTTTTACCCTATGCAAATTACACTAACAAATTTGATTATAAAGAGCGAATTAATGCTCTCTACACGCAATTTGGAACAAATATTGATAAATTTTCATTCTTAGTAGGAATCCGATATGAAGATTCAAATATTGACATCAATCTTTTAACAACAAACAATTTTAGAACCAAAAAATACCATAACTTTTTTCCAAGTGCTTTTTTAAATTATGCCCTTACTGAAAAAACAACACTATCTCTAAATTACAGCAAGAGAATATCTAGACCTCGTTATCGTTTTTTAACACCGTTTTCTAATTATACTAGTAATATCAATCTTTTTGTAGGTAATTCAGATATTAATCCATCATTGACAGATGCTATTGAGTTAGCACTTTTAAATAAAATTGGAAAAGCATCTATAACTTCGTCAATTTATTACAATAAGACTTACGCCCCATTTCAATTTATAAGACGGCCGAATGGTAGTTATGCAAATTCCATTGTCAACGGCCAATCGGTTTCAACACCAGTAATTATATGGACGCCAGTTAATCTAGATACCGATACTCGATATGGGTTTGAATTCAACATCAATTACAACCCAACCAAATGGATACGTTTGAATGGGAATTTTAATATTTTTACCAGTAGAGTTTTAGGCAATTACAGCTACTCTATACCAAATCAAGCCAATCCAAGTGTGCTGGATTATTTTTATAATAATGTAGATATTTCAGCCAACAGTTGGTTTGCTAAACTTTCATCAAAATTTACTTTGCCCAAGAAAATTGATTTGCAATTTAACGGAACTTACAACGCTCCACAAAATACGGCTCAGGGAAAATCTATTGGTATAGCTGCTGCAAACATTGGGTTGAGTAAAGATATTTTAAAGGACAAAGGTACCATTGCATTAAATGTGAATGACATTTTTAATTCTAGAAAAAGAATATCAGAAACCTATTTACCAACAATAAGCTCCTACAACGAAATGCAAATGAGAGTTCGACAAATAACACTTTCATTTACGTACCGTTTTAACAAACAAAAATCGGAAAAAGAAAAATCACCGAGAAAAGAAGGTGAAGGTGATAATGGTGATTTTGGAGGATAAAATTTATCAAAATAGTTTCCATAAAAAAATCCTTGAAATTTCAAGGATTTTTTATGGAAAAACTTAATTTTTTTAAGCTTCTTGTAATGCTCTTTTTTCTTTTCTTTCTCTTAATAATTCTATAGTTGCACCAAATATCCAATAAAATACAAAATGAACTAAGAAAATCATTAACCAAAAACCAATGGTTAAAATGGTTAAAAATAATAGAAAACCTAAATATTGTGCGAATGTAAACATGTCTTTTGGATTTTTTCTTAATAAATACAGGTCAAAGATAATTCATATATTTTATTCTACAAATAAAACGATGCAAATTATTAACATCATTGTAAACAATTAATACCATTTCTTTTTCTTGAAATAATATATCATTCCAAGAAGCAAAACAAACATTAAGCCCATAATCACAAAATAGCCATACTTCCAATCTAGCTCTGGCATAAACTTAAAATTCATACCATAAATACCCACAATAAAAGTCAAAGGCATAAAGAAAACTGATACCACAGTTAAGGTTTTCATGACTTCATTCATCTTGTGATTTTGTGTTGAAAAAAAGAAATTTGAAGCACTATCCAAAGTGGTTAAATCATATTCTATTTGTTCCAATAGCTCCAAACATTTTTGATGTAATCGTTCAAAAAAGGTGAAATTATTCAATTCAATAGCATCAAATACATTATCGTCTTTTATACTTTTAATAGCATATAACGAGTCCCGCAGCGGAATAATGGAGCGCTTCAAAAAATTGTAATTGTCCCGATGTTTTTCAATTTGTTCTAAAAGTGCTAAATCGGTACTTTTTTTGGATAAGTTTATCAATTCTTCCACTTTATCTTCTTCATTTTCAATGGTAATGTAAAAATTCTCCATAATAGCATCTAATAACAAAAACAAAAGATAATCGGCTTTTTTGGTGCGTACTATTCCAGAATGGGTTCGAATTCGCTCGCGAATGTGCGTAAAAAAATCGCTCCTTTTTTCTTGAAACGAAATTAAAATTCCATTTTTTAATAAGAAACTAATTTGCTCAACATTGATGTTATTTGAATCCCCGTCAGGCAATAATGATTTGATGTTGAAAAACAAGGTGTCGTGATATTCATCCAGCTTGGTTCGTTTTGTAGTGTTCAAAATATCCGAAAGCATGAAATTATCTACTTTAAGATAACTTCCGATTTCTTTTATGAAATCAGGATCATTCAATCCGTGAACGTTCAACCAATTGACTTTAGTATAATCTACATGTTTTTCAATTTCAGAAACTTCAAATTCATTTAATTCAGCCAAATTCAAATCATCATAAACAAATAACTGAATTTCGGTTTGGGTGTATTTATGAACTCCTGTATATTCTAAAAGTGTGGGTTGCACTTTTTTTCCTTTTTTATATTTTATTTTTCTCACAGAATCAAATTTTTTATAAATTTAGATATAATTATTTTTTAAAAAGTAATTTTACAGAAATTTAATCCATGAGAACATTAATTATCAACATACAAGAGCTATTGCAAATTAGAGACACATCAGTAAAAAAAGTTTCTGGAACTGAAATGGCAGTTTTGCCATCTATAAAAAACGCCTATTTATTGATAGAAAACGATTTGATTGCCGATTTTGGTTCGATGGAAAATTGTCCAAATATTGAAGTTGGTGCAACAATAGATGCAACAGATAAAGTCGTTCTCCCAACTTGGTGTGATAGCCATACCCATATTGTTTATGCCGGTAATCGAATTCAAGAATTTGTGGATAGAATTCAAGGAATGAGTTATGAAGAAATTGCCAATCGTGGTGGTGGAATTCTGAACTCAGCCAAAAAATTAAACGAAACTTCTGAAGAAGAAATCTACAATCAATCTAAAGTTCGTTTAGAAGAAGTAATGCGCCTAGGTACTGGAGCTGTAGAAATAAAATCAGGTTACGGCCTTACGGTTGAAGGTGAATTGAAAATGCTTCGAGTAATTAAAAAACTTTCTGAAAATTACCCCATTAAAATTAAAGCAACTTTTCTTGGGGCGCATGCATTTCCTACTGAATATAAAGAAAATCACTCAGGTTATATCGATTTGATTATTAACGAAATGCTACCAAAAATTGCAAAAGAAAATCTTGCCGATTATATAGATGCTTTTTGTGAAACGGGTTATTTTTCTGTAGAAGAAACCGAACGCATTTTGGAAGCTGGAAAAAAATATGGTTTGATTGCCAAAATCCACGTCAATCAATTTAATGCAATTAACGGAATTGCAGCTTGTGTAAAACACAACGCCCTTTCTGTTGATCATCTTGAAGTCGTTACCGAAGAAGATATTGAGATTCTTAAAAAAACGGAAACTATGCCTGTGGCTTTGCCCTCTTGTTCCTTTTTTATTAGCATTCCTTATACTCCTGCACGAATAATGATTGATGCAGGCTTGCCATTGGCATTGGCCACCGATTTTAATCCAGGAACCACTCCTTCGGGAAACATGAATTTTGTGGTAGCAACGGCTTGTATAAAAATGAAAATGACACCAGAAGAAGCCATAAATGCAGCAACAATTAATGGTGCTTATGCCATGGGAATTTCAAATAGTTACGGAAGCATTGCTTTAGGTAAAAAAGCTAATTTAATTATAAGTAAAGTAGTTACATCTTTTTATCAATTACCATACTCTTTTGGAAGTGATTTAATTGATACCGTAATAGTTAATGGAATAAGGGTAGAGTAAAACATTATCAAAGCAAGACTAAAGTTTCTTGTTAACACTGCAATTAAAACAAAACTTCAAAAAAAAAAAAGGCATGCAAAGCACACCTTGAATTGAGTTTATTAAATTTAAAATTATCGTAAGGTAAAACTTGATTTAGAAATCAATTCCGATTTATCAAATACATTTACAAAATAAGAACCTTTTTCAAAATTTTTACCTGGTAAATCTTGAGAAACTTCAACTGTTTTATTCTCATATTTTACTGTTGTTGTAAAACTATAAGTCAATGATTTTCCTCCAAAATTCATAGTTTCTTTATCTCCCAGAACATTACTTTTACTATCAATAACTTGAACATAATAAGTTTTATCTCCAGATTTTGCAATATTGTTTTCTGCAATAGTAAAACTAATTTTCAAAACATCAACCCTACTAGCTTTGTCTGTTTCAATTTGTTTTCCAGATCCTTTTAATTTGAAAGTTGCTGTTTTTAAGTTCAATACAGACAATTTAGACCCTTTTTCAATAGTTTTAGAAAGTTCTTCATTTTGACCAACTAATATCTGATTGTAATTTTTAGAATCCTTTAAAACTACTTTTGTACTATCAAGATTAGTAATCAATTTACTATTTTCTTTTTTCAAAACTTCAACTTCTTGCATTAAACTATTCATTTTAGTTTGAAGCACAGTAAATTGTTCTTTGTACTTAGCCATTGAAGCGGCATCTCCTTTAGATTTTTCTAATTGAACCATTAAACCGACCACTTTTTCTCTTTCATCTATCAATTCATCTGACATGGTCGTGTTTTCAGCAATTGCAGCATCATAAGTAGCTTTTAACTCTTGTAAATCTTTCAAAACAATGTCTTTTTCTTTTTTAGAAGAAGTTACAACCGTTTGGAGTGATTTAGTATCATTTTTAAGTTTAAAAATATAAAAAAAACTCCCAAGTAACAATATCGAAAGAGCTAAAACTATTGCTTTTAAAGAAGAATTTGATTTTTGATTTTCCATAATTGTTTTTTTTAAACAAATTTAATAATAATAATTTAGATAACAATAATATGTATAATTATATTATTTTTGATGACTAAGAAATAATAAAATGGAAAAACTAATTCGATTTTCAGATTCGGATTTATCAAAGATAACTAACCATAGAAGTGGCGAAGTAAAATTTGGCGAAAAAATGTTGACGGTTCCAAAAGAACAAAACATTGTAACTTTTTTAAACAATTGTGAACAAGAGTTTGTTTTGTTTGGAATACCTGAAGACATAGGTGTTCGAGCCAATTATGGTAGACCAGGTGCTAGCTCTGCATGGGATAGTGCTATAAAAAGTATTGCTAACATTCAACACAATCGTTTTTGTAAAGGGTCACAAATAGTTGTTTTGGGACATTTGAATGTAGCTGAAGAAATGGAATTAGTAAAAGATTTAAATTTTAATGTAACCGAAGATCGAAAAAAACTAAGTGATTTAGTAGTTCAAATTGATAAAGAAGTTTCGCATATTATAGCAACAATTGTAAAGTGTGGTAAAATTCCGATTGTAATTGGCGGTGGGCACAATAATGCATACGGCAATATAAAAGGTACGGCTCTAGGTAAAGGAAAACCAGTTAACGCCATTAATTTTGATGCTCATTCTGATTTTCGAATTTTAGAAGGTCGCCATAGTGGTAATGGATTTTCGTATGCCTTTGAAGAAGGATTTTTAAAAAAATACTTCATTTTCGGACTGCACCAAAGCTATACCTCTAAAAGTGTTTTAGACAAACTTAAAACATTAAAAGAACGGGTTTTATACAATACTTATGACAGTATAAAAATCAAGATGACTAAAGATTTTAATACTGAAATGGACTTTGCTTTAGACTTCATTAAAAATGATTTTTTTGGTATTGAAATTGATTTAGACTCTATTCCGAATATACCTTGTAGTGCAATGACAATAAGTGGTTTTTCTGTAGAAGAGTTGCGACAATTCATTTACTTCTTTGGAAGTCATCAAAATGCTTCCTACATTCATATTTGCGAGGGAGCACCTAGTTTGGATCATGACAAAAACAACCATTTAGTGGGTAAATTAATTGGATATTTAGTAACCGATTTTATTAAAGCCAAAACGGAAATAAATCTAATTTAACATTAAATCTATATTTTTCCTTCTTTAATTTCTTCTATAATTTCCGGATTCAACAATGTGGTAGTGTCACCAAAGTTTGAAAAATCGCCTTCCGCAATTTTTCTCAATATTCTGCGCATAATTTTACCCGAACGTGTTTTGGGTAAACCATTGACAAACTGAATTTTATCCAACTTAGCAATAGGCCCAATTTGGTTGGAAATCAATTCATTTATTTCTTTGGCTAAGTTGTCTTGATTACGATACTCTCCTATTTCTTTTAAAATTACAAATCCATAAAGTGCATTTCCTTTTATGTCATGTGGAAAACCAACGATTGCACTCTCTGCAACAGCAGGATGCTCATTGATTGCGTCTTCAATTGGTGCTGTGCCTAAATTATGACCCGAAACGATAATGACATCATCTACACGACCTGTAATTCGGTAATACCCGACTTCATCACGCAACGCACCATCACCTGTAAAATATTTACCTGGAAATGTTGAAAAATAAGTCTCTTTATAGCGTTCATGGTCTCCCCAGATGGTTCGAGCAATTGCAGGCCAAGGAAATTTAATACACAAACTTCCTGTAACTTGATTTCCTTCTATTTCGTTTCGCAATTCATCCATTAAAACGGGTTGAATTCCAGGTAAAGGTAAGGATGCATAGGTCGGTTTGGTAGGGGTAACAAAGGGTATTGGTGAAATCATGATTCCTCCAGTTTCAGTTTGCCACCAAGTATCTACTAGCGGACATCGCTTCCCTCCTACGTGGTCATTATACCAATGCCATGCTTCTTCGTTAATAGGTTCGCCTACTGAACCAATGACTTTTAAAGAACTCATTGGAAAACGTTGAACATAATCCAAGCTTTCTTTAGCCAAAGCACGAATTGCTGTTGGAGCAGTGTAAAATTGATTTACTTTATGTTTTTCAATTACTTCCCAAAAACGACTGTAATCAGGATACGATGGAATACCTTCAAAAATAACTGTAGTAGCCCCATTTAATAAGGGTCCGTATAGAATGTAGGAATGTCCTGTAATCCATCCAATATCGGCAGTACACCAATAAACATCGTTTTCTTCGTAATGGAATATATTTTTAAAAGTATAAGCAGTATAGACCATATATCCTGCCGTGGTATGCACCATCCCTTTGGGTTTTCCGGTAGAACCTGAGGTGTAAAGAATGAATAACGGATCTTCTGCATCCATGATTTCTGCAACACTATTTGGAACAGCAGCATCTAAAAGTGGTTCCAACCATTGGTCGCGTCCTTCTTTCATATTAACATCGGAATGAGTTCTTTTTACAACCAAAACTTTTTCCACACAAGGCGTTTTTTCTATAGCTTCATCTATAATTCCTTTTAAATCGATGACTTTATTTCCCCGGAAACCACCGTCGGAAGTAATGATCATTTTACATCCCGAATCATTAATTCGGGTAGAAACCGCCGATGCTGAAAATCCAGCAAAAACAACTGAATGTATGGCGCCAATTCTAGCACATGCTAAAACAGAGATTGCCAATTCAGGAATCATAGGAAGATAAATACAAACTCGATCGCCTTTTTTTACGCCTTGCTCCCGCAATACATTAGCCATTTTAGAAACTCTAGCATACAGTTCAGTATACGAAATATGTTGCGCTTCTTCTGATGGATTATTCGGTTCAAAAATGATGGCGGTTTTGTCGCCTCTTCGGGCCAAATGTCTGTCAATACAGTTTTTAGTAATATTTACTTTTGCATCAACAAACCATTTGAATTTAGATTCTTGCATATTAAATTCCAATACTTTTTCCCATTTTTGGTACCAAGTAAAGTTTTCATCGGCTATTCTATCCCAAAATTTTCTGGGCTCTCGAACCGATTTATTGTACATTTTAAAGTAGTGTTCTAAATTGTTAATTTTATAATAACTCATTGCGATTTGGTGTGTAATTTATTTTTGTTGTAAATATAATTATTCTATGGATTTGAAGTGTGATTTTTAGTTATTTATTAATATTTGCAGGGCTCTTTTAAATAGTAACAATTTAAATGCTTATTTATTATATTGTTTAAAAACAAGTATATTGATAAACAATTTCATAAAAATTTAAGCACAACGATTCTGTTTTTTATATTTTTGCAAGAATTAAAAACAAACCAATGAATTTCGATAGAAAAAAACTTTCCAATACTCAATTATTGGATTTATATAAAGGACTTTTAAAGCCTAGATTGATAGAAGAAAAAATGTTGATTCTTCTGCGACAAGGTAAAGTTTCCAAATGGTTTTCTGGAATTGGTCAAGAAGCTATTTCTGTTGGAATTACCGCTGCATTAGATAGAGATGAATACATTCTTCCGATGCACCGTAATTTGGGTGTTTTTACCAATCGCGACATTCCCCTTCACCGATTGTTTTCCCAATGGCAAGGAAAGAAAACAGGATTTACCAAAGGACGTGATAGAAGTTTTCATTTCGGAACACAAGAATTCAATATTATCGGAATGATTTCGCATTTAGGACCTCAGTTGGGGGTGGCTGACGGCATCGCATTAGCAAATAAATTAAAAAAAAATGGAAAAATAACAGTAGTTTTTACTGGAGAAGGCGCTACTTCTGAAGGCGATTTTCATGAAGCATTAAATATTGCTTCTGTTTGGGATTTACCTGTTTTATTTGTTATTGAAAACAACGGCTATGGTTTATCTACGCCTACTAACGAACAATACCGCTGCGAAAATCTTGCCGACAAAGGCATTGGTTACGGAATGGAAAGCCATATTATTGATGGAAACAATATCTTAGAGGTATTTACTAAAATATCTGAATTGAAGACCTCTTTGACTATTGATCCCCGACCAGTTTTATTAGAGTTTAAAACTTTTAGAATGCGAGGTCACGAGGAAGCTAGTGGAACAAAATACGTTCCGCAAGAATTAATGGATTTGTGGGCTATTAAAGACCCTATTGCAAATTACAGAAATTACTTACTTGAAATGGGTGTGCTTTCAGTTGAATTAGATTCCGAATTCAAAACGGCTATCAAAACTGAAATTGATGAACATTGGGCAATAACTCAAGCCGAACCGGATATTGTTGCTGATTTAAAAGAAGAATTAAATGATGTATACAAAACCTATGTTTTTGAAGAAGTTAACCCGTCAAATGATACAGAAAATATCCGTATAGTTGACGCCATTTCTCAGGCACTTAGACAATCTATGGAGCGACACGATAATTTAGTGATTATGGGGCAAGATATCGCCGAATATGGTGGTGCCTTCAAAATTACTGAAGGTTTTGTAGCACAGTTCGGAAAAGATCGTGTTCGTAATACTCCAATTTGTGAAAGTGCAGTGGTTGCTGCCGGAATGGGATTATCTATTAATGGTCATAAAGCCATTGTTGAAATGCAGTTTGCCGATTTTGTTTCCACTGGTTTCAATCCGATTGTGAATTTATTGGCAAAACAACATTACCGTTGGAATGAAAAAGCAGATGTTGTGGTTCGTATGCCCTGTGGAGGTGGAACTCAAGCCGGTCCTTTTCACTCCCAAACTAATGAGGCCTGGTTTACTAAAACTCCAGGGTTAAAAGTAGTTTATCCTGCATTTCCTTATGACATAAAAGGCCTTTTAAATACGGCAATTAACGATCCGAATCCGGTAATGTTTTTTGAACACAAACAATTGTACCGCTCGGTTTATCAAGAGGTACCAAAAGATTACTACACCATTCCATTCGGAAAAGCTTCAATAATTAAAGAAGGTACCGATGTAACCGTTATTTCATTTGGCGCTGGAGTGCATTGGGCGTTGGAAGCTTTAGAAAAAAATTCTTACATCAGTGCCGATTTGATTGATTTAAGAACCTTACAGCCCTTAGATACCGTAGCTATTTTTTCTTCTGTTAAGAAAACAGGAAAATGTATTATTCTTCAAGAAGACACTTTGTTTGGTGGAATTTCAAGTGATATTTCGGCAATGATTATGGAAAATTGCTTTGAATTTTTGGATGCTCCTGTAAAAAGAGTTGGAAGTATAGAAAGCGCTATTCCATTTGTGAAATCTCTCGAAGATCAATACTTACCTAAAGTCAGATTTGAACAAGAACTATTGGAATTGTTAAAATATTAAAACAAACTCCTACAACAATCATTATGAAAATAGTTTTTTGTTTTTAGTAAAACCCTTACATTTGTGAATCTAAAACAATTCATTTGTGGATGCGATTAACAAACTCAAAATATTCAACGATCCCATATATGGTTTTATTACCATTCCGAGTACTTTAATTTACGACTTAATTCAGCACCCTTATTTTCAAAGATTGCGTCGAATTTCTCAAATGGGATTATCTTATTTGGTATATCCTGGCGCTCATCACACTCGATTTCATCATGCTTTGGGTTGTATGCACATTATGCAAAAAGCAATTCAAACACTACGATATAAAGGAATTGTTATTTCAGATTCAGAAGAAAATGCTCTCTACACAGCAATATTATTGCACGATATTGGTCACGGACCTTTTTCTCATGCAATGGAACATAGTATTGTTGATGAAGTACATCATGAAGAAATTTCATTGTTATTTATGAATACCTTGAATACAGAATTTGATGGACAGTTGGATTTGGCTATTCAAATTTTCAAAGGTGCTTATCATCGAAAATTTATGTTGCAACTAATTTCAAGTCAGTTGGATATGGATCGAATGGATTATTTAAAACGCGATAGTTTTTATAGCGGTGTAGCTGAAGGCAATATCAATAGTGATCGATTAATTCAGATGATGAATGTTAAAGACGACGAATTGGTGATTGAAGAAAAAGGAATTTATTCTGTAGAGAAATTTTTAGTTGCCCGACGTTTAATGTATTGGCAAACTTATTTACATAAAACATCGGTTGTAGCCGAATTAATTTTAACCAAAATATTGAAACGCGCTAAAGAATTGACTCAAAGAGGAATTCAACTCAATTGCAGTGCGCCATTAGATTTTTTTTTAAAACATAAAATCACGAATCACAATTTTGATAACGCCACATTAGCAACTTTTGCTTTATTGGATGATTATGATGTTATGTCTGCCATAAAAACTTGGCAATTTAATGATGATTTCGTATTGAGTTCGTTATGTAAAATGATAATAAACAGAGATTTATTAAAAATCGTGATACTTGATATTAAGCCAGAAAGTAAAAAATTAAATGATTTAAAAATAAAATTAGCATCATTGTATCACATTTCTGAAAAAGAGGTATCCTATTTTGTTTTTAAAGGAACTTTGAAAAATCAAGCCTATAATAAACAAAATGAACCCATAAGTATTTTAAAAAAAGACGGTTCGATCGAAAATTTAATAAATTCAACCGATCAATTGCAAGTTAAAGCATTATCAAAAGCAGTAATCAAATATTTTATGTGTTTTCCGAAAGTGTTGTTAGATACTTAGTGATTCAATTAAATTTTATATTTTTGCGAGAATGAAACAAGCTAATAAAATTGTAGATTTGATTTTTGAGAAGCATTATAAGCTCCATTTTTATTCCATTGGAAAATATTATTAAATAATATGAAATTCACAGCCGAACAAATTGCGGGTATATTAGACGGAGAAGTGTTGGGAAATCCTAATGCAGAAGTTTATAAACTATCAAAAATAGAAGAAGGTACAAATGGATCTTTAACTTTTTTATCCAATTCTAAATACCAAAATTATATTTATACGACTAAAGCAACGATTACTATTGTAAATAATAGTTTTGAAGCTGAACAACCTATTACAACTACCTTAATTAAAGTTGAAGACGCTTATCAAGCATTTTCTAAAATTTTAGAATACTATAATAAGGTTAAATTAATGAAGTCGGGAATTGAACAACCCTCTGTGTTATCAGAAAATGTGATTTATGGTACCGATTTATACTTAGGCAGTTTTTGTTATGTTGGAAAAAATGTGACCATTGGTAACAATGTAAAAATTTATCCCAATACTTTTATTGGCGATAATGTTACTATTGGCGATAATTGCGTGTTTTTTGCAGGAGTACGAATTTATTCGGAAACTGAAATTGGAAACAATTGTGTGATTCATTCTGGAACCATTATTGGTTCTGATGGTTTTGGTTTTGCGCCACATGATGACGGAACGTACAGTAAAATTCCACAAATTGGTAATGTAATTCTAGAAGACGATGTTGAAGTTGGTTCGTGTACCACTATTGATCGAGCCACAATGGGTTCCACAATTATAAGAAAAGGAGTGAAATTGGACAATCAAATTCAGATTGCACATAATGTAGAAATTGGAGAAAACACTGTTATAGCTGCTCAGACAGGCGTTGCAGGTTCTACCAAAATTGGCAAAAATTGCATGATAGGTGGACAAGTTGGGGTTGCAGGACATATTACTATAGGCGATAATGTTCGAATTCAGGCACAATCTGGAATTGGAAAATCATTAAAAGATGATGAAGTGGTTCAAGGATCGCCTGCATTTAATTATGGAGATTTTAGCAAATCGTATGTTCATTTTAGAAACTTGCCAAAAATGGTATCGGAATTGGATGCATTGAAAAAGAAAATAGAATAGAAAACAAATAAACTAGATTAAACATTATGGTTAAGCAAAAGACCATCAAAAGTGAAATTTCACTTACAGGAGTAGGATTACATACCGGTAAAGAAGTTAAAATAACTTTTAAGCCAGCGCCAATAAACAACGGATATACATTTGTAAGAGTTGATTTGGAAGGAAGTCCGGTCATTGAAGCGGATGCAAATTACGTTGTAAACACACAACGCGGAACTAATTTAGAAAAACTAGGAGTTAAAATTCAGACCTCAGAGCATGTGTTAGCAGCCTTCGTTGGACTTGATGTTGACAACGTTATCATCGAACTAAACGAATCAGAACCACCAATTATGGATGGCTCATCAAAGTTTTTTGTTGAAGCTATTGAAAAAGTTGGAATTGAAGAGCAAGATGCCGAACGTAAATATTATGTGGTTAAAGAGGTGATATCTTTTATAGATGAAGCAACAGGAAGCGAAATAATCATTATGCCTTCAGAAGAGTATCAAATTACAACTATGGTAGATTTTGGCACCAAGGTTCTTGGAACTCAAAATGCTACATTAAAAAATATTGCCGATTTCAAAACAGAAATTGCCGATGCTAGAACATTCAGTTTCTTGCATGAACTGGAAACCTTATTGGATGATGGTTTAATTAAAGGAGGTGATTTGAACAACGCTATTGTTTATGTAGATAAAGAAATTTCTCCATCCACTATGGAGAATTTGAAAAAAGCGTTTGGAAAAGATCAAATTTCGGTTAAAGAAAACGGAATTCTAGATAACCTAACTTTACATTATCCAAACGAAGCTGCGCGACACAAATTACTTGATGTGATTGGGGATTTAGCACTTGTTGGTATTCGAATTAAAGGAAAAGTAATAGCCAATAAACCGGGACATTTTGTAAACACCCAATTTGCTAAAAAACTATCCAAAATCATTAAAATTGAGCAAAAGAACCAAATTCCAGTTTATGATTTGAACTTGCCACCATTAATGGATATTCATCAAATCATGAATATTTTACCTCACAGACCACCATTTTTATTAATTGATAGAATCATTGAAATGTCAAGTACTCATGTAGTTGGAATGAAAAATGTGACCATGAATGAAAACTTCTTTGTAGGACATTTTCCCGACGCACCAGTTATGCCAGGAGTTCTAATTGTTGAAGCAATGGCACAATCGGGAGGTATTTTAGTTTTGAGCACGGTTCCTGATCCTGAAAATTACTTGACGTATTTTATGAAAATTGACAATGTGAAATTCAAACATAAAGTCCTTCCAGGCGATACATTAATATTCAAATGCGATTTGATTACCCCTATTCGAAGAGGAATTTGCCATATGCAAGCCAATGCTTATGCAAATGGAAAATTAGTTGCCGAAGCAGAATTAATGGCACAAATAGCAAAAAAACAATAGATTTATTTGATCATTTGTTTATTTGGTTATTTAAACCTAATGAACAAATTGTCAACTAATAAAATTAATAAAAGATATGAATCAACCCTTAGCATACGTTCATCCGGGCGCGAAAATAGCAAGAAATGTAGTTATTGATCCATTTACAACGATACACAACAATGTACACATTGGAGAAGGAACATGGATAGGTTCTAATGTTACAATAATGGAAGGCGCAAGAATTGGTAAGAATTGTAATATTTTCCCTGGTTCTGTAATTTCTGCTGTGCCGCAAGATTTAAAATTTGGAGGTGAAGATTCACTTGCGATAATTGGAGATAATACAACTGTTAGAGAGTGTGTTACAATAAACAGAGGAACAGTAGCTTCAGGTCAAACTAAGATTGGAAATAATTGTCTTATTATGGCTACAGCTCACATTGCTCACGATTGTCACATTGGCGATAATGCCATCATTGTCAATGGTGTTGCCTTGGCAGGTCACGTAATTGTTGGTGATTTTGCTATTATTGGCGGATTGGCTGCGATACATCAGTTTATTCATATTGGTGATCATGCTATGATTTCGGGTGGTTCATTGGTTCGTAAAGATGTTCCTCCCTATACCAAAGCAGCCAAAGAACCTTTATCTTATGTTGGAATTAATTCTGTTGGATTAAGAAGAAGAGGATTTACTTCTGAAAAAATTAGAGAAATACAAGATATTTATAGAATATTATACCAAAAAAACTACAACACATCGCAAGCTGTAGGAATTATTGAAGCAGAAATGGCAGCTTCACCTGAACGAGATGAAATACTAGATTTTATTAGAAATTCTTCTCGCGGAATTATGAAAGGATATTCGGGAGGGTATTAGATATATAGATAAGATAGAAAATAAATAAATAAATAAATAAATAAATAAATAAATAAGTAATGGCATCTACATCAGACATTAGAAACGGATTATGCATTAAATACAATCATGATATTTATAAAATTATCGAATTTCTTCACGTAAAACCAGGTAAAGGACCTGCATTTGTAAGAACTAAATTAAAAAGCTTAACTAACGGAAAAGTGTTAGATAATACATTTTCGGCTGGACATAAAATAGATGAAGTTCGTGTAGAAACTCACGAATATCAATACTTATATGCCGAAGGTGATTTATATAACTTTATGCATGTAGAAAGTTATGAGCAAATTCAATTGAACAAGGCAATTCTGGATGCTCCCGATTTATTAAAAGAAGGAACAACAGTTAAAGTAATCATTAATGCAGAAACAGAAATGCCACTTTCTGTGGATATGCCATCTTCTGTGGTACTTGAGGTTACTTATGCAGAACCAGGTGTAAAAGGAAATACCGCAACCAATGCTACAAAACCAGCCAAAGTAGAAACGGGTGCTTCAGTAAACGTACCTTTATTTATCAATGAAGGTGATAAAATCAAAATTGACACTGCTACTGGTTCATATATGGAACGAGTGAAAGAATAATTAAATTGATATTATTTTCAATTAGATAATTTCTTAATTTAATTGATATATTTACTAATGATCTAATTATCACATTGAATTATGAAGTTTTCTAAAATTCATTCTCTTAAAGAAATTGCAGCATTAATTGATTGTCATTACATTGGTAATGATGATTTTCCAGTTTATGGCATGAATGAAATACATGTGGTAACTTCTGGAGATATTGTATTTGTTGACCATCCAAAGTATTACGATAAAGCATTACAATCGGCGGCAACAGTTGTTTTAATAAACAAAGAAGTTGATTGTCCCGAAGGAAAATCCTTATTGATATCAGATGATCCTTTTAGAGATTTCAATAAATTAACTCATCATTTTAGACCATTTGTTTCTGCAAATACTTCCATTTCAGAATCTGCAATTATTGGTCTAGGAACGGTAATTCAACCCAATTGTTTTATCGGACATTATGTAACCATTGGAACCAATTGCATCATTCATTCGAATGTTTCCATTTATGATAATTGTGTGATTGGTGATAATGTAATTATTCAAGCGGGAACCATTCTTGGAGCCGACGCTTTTTATTATAAAAAACGTCCTGAAAGTTATGATCAATTGCTCTCAGGAGGTCGAGTTGTAATTAAAAATGATGTTGGTATTGGGGCACTTTGCACTATTGACAAAGGAGTAACTGGAGATACTACAATTGGTGAAGGAACAAAAATTGACAATCAAGTACATGTTGGACATGATTCAGTAATTGGAAAAAAATGTTTAATTGCAGCACAAACAGGAATTGCAGGATGTGTCATAATAGAAGATGAAGTAACTATATGGGGGCAAGTGGGAACAACAAGTGGAATTACTATTGGAACAAAAGCGATAATACTTGGACAAACAGGGGTGACAAAATCAGTTGAAGGCGGAAAATCATATTTTGGCACTCCAATTGAAGAATCTCGTGAAAAATTAAAGCAATTGGCAAATATTAAGCGTATTCCCGAAATACTTAAAAGCATTAAATAATGACACCAAAAGAACTAGTTCTTGATTTTTATAAAAATGATTTGATATTAAAAAAATCTGAAGTAAATGAATTTATTCATCCTGACTTAATTATTGAGTGGAATAGCAGTAAAGGATTTATTCAAATGAATCGCGATGATGTATTGAATTTATCGGATGAATTGAAAAAAGCATATGTTCGTTCCAAAATGCGAATTACTCATATTATTGAAGAGGGAAATTTGGTTTCGGTTCGTTATTCCCATTTTGTAAAAACAATTGAAAATCCTAGAGAAGAAATGTTATTAGCTCATTTTTGCGTTATTTGGGAAGTTAAAGACAACAAATTATTTAGAGGGTATCAAATGAGTCAATTTTCTTAATCCATCTTTAAAAATATAGTAAAAATTATAAAAAAATAATTACTAATTACCAAATACTAATTACTATTTAATACTTTTGCAATACAAAAAAATAAACACAATTTAATAATATATCATGAGCGTTTTAGTTAATAAAGATTCAAAAATTATAGTTCAAGGATTTACAGGAAGCGAGGGAACATTCCACGCACAACAAATGATTGAATACGGAACGAATGTAGTAGGTGGTGTAACTCCTGGAAAAGGAGGTACATTGCATTTAGAGCGTCCCGTTTTTAATACTGTTAAAGATGCTGTTGATCAAGCAGGTGCCGACACTACGATTATTTTTGTACCACCAGCATTTGCAGCAGATGCAATTATGGAAGCTGCTGATGCAGGTATCAAAGTAATTATTTGCATCACAGAAGGCATTCCTGTTGCTGACATGATTAAAGCATATTCTTATGTTAAAGAAAGATCTTCCCGTTTAATTGGTCCAAATTGCCCTGGAGTAATAACTCCCGGAGAAGCTAAGGTTGGTATTATGCCAGGTTTTGTCTTTAAAAAAGGAACTGTAGGAATAGTATCAAAATCGGGAACCTTAACTTATGAAGCTGCCGATCAAGTAGTGAAACAAGGACTTGGAATTACAACAGCTATCGGAATTGGTGGTGATCCGATTATTGGAACTACTACAAAAGAAGCTGTCGAATTATTGATGAACGATACAGAAACACATTGTATTGTTATGATAGGTGAAATTGGAGGTCAATTGGAAGCGGATGCTGCTAAATGGATTAAAGCGGATGGAAATAGAAAACCAGTTGTTGGATTTATTGCAGGCGAAACTGCTCCGAAAGGAAGAACAATGGGGCACGCGGGTGCTATTGTAGGTGGTGCAGATGATACTGCAGAAGCTAAAAAACGTATCATGAGAGAATGTGGCATTCACGTTGTTGATTCTCCTGCTGAAATTGGAAAAAAAGTAAAAGAAGTTATGAGCTAATAGCAACTAAATTAATATTTTAAGTCTCACAATTGTGGGACTTTTTTTATGTAAAAAAATATTTATTCATTTATTTAATATTAAAATAATTTTAGCTACAATTAGTTAAGTTAAAAGCTTGAATAAGTACACTAAGAAATATAAATATGTTGAAATAATAGAAATTAAAATTTCGCTATATTTGTAAGAATGAAAAGTTTTTTCATTTCATAGTAATTAATAAAAAAGTTTAAATAGTATGCAACAAATTCCAAGTGTTGACTTACGTGATTTCCTGTCGGAAGAACCGGCACGTAAACAAAAATTTGTAAATGAAATCGGAAGAGCTTATGAAGATATTGGCTTCGTAGCGTTAAAAGGTCATTTTCTGGATGATCAATTAGTGGAAGATTTGTATGGTGAGGTTCGAAACTTCTTTAATCTTTCTTTAGATACTAAAATGAAATATGAAATACCCGGAATTGGAGGGCAGCGCGGTTACATTTCGTTTGGGAAAGAACATGCTAAAGGTCGTTCTGCGGGTGACTTAAAGGAGTTTTGGCATTTCGGTCAATATATAAGTAAAGATTCTAAATATGCCAGCGAATATCCAGATAATGTAACTGTAAATGAATTACCAAATTTTAACTCAATAGGAAATGAGGCTTATAAAATGCTTGAAAAAACCGGCGTATTTGTCTTGCGTGCTTTGGCTTTGTATATTGGTTTGGATGAATTCTACTTTGATAATTATATTAAAGATGGTAATAGCATTCTTCGTCCAATTCACTACCCACCGATTACTGATGAACCAAAAGATGGAGCAGTTAGAGCAGCAGCTCACGGAGACATTAATTTGATTACATTATTAATGGGTGCGCAAGGAAAAGGATTACAGGTACAAAATCACAATGGTCATTGGATTGATGCAATGGCGCAACCCGATGAATTGATGATTAATGTTGGAGATATGTTATCAAGACATACAAACAATAAATTAAAATCAACCATTCACCAAGTAGTAAATCCTCCGAGGGAATTTTGGAATACATCAAGATATTCCATTCCTTTTTTTATGCATCCCGTTAGCGACATGAAATTAGATTGTTTACCGGAATGTATTGATGATAATAATCCTAAACAATTTGATGACATCACCGCTGGTGACTATTTGAATGAGCGTTTGGTGGAACTAGGATTAAAAAAGAAATAATTGATAATTAATAATTGAGAATTATGAATTTTAATTAATTTTTAATTCTCAATTTTTAATTTAAGAAAAATATGGATTTACAAGAACAACTAAAAAGACTATTCCCAGAGCACGAAGTTTCAACTGAGCCAGAAAAAATAATTAAAAAAGAGCACCTATTATTCGTTCAAAAAGAACCTATAATTTGTAAATTTGAAAAACGAAAAGGAAAGCCTATAACCATAATTTCTGGCTTTGAAGGAGGCGATGAAGATTTTAAAATTTTAGCCAAAGAACTCAAAAGTAAATTGGCTGTTGGCGGAAGCTTTAAAGACGGTGAAATCATTATTCAAGGGGATTACCGTGATCGAATAATGAAATTATTACAAGAAAAAGGATTTAAAACCAAACGTGTTGGAGGATAATTAGAAGTACGAAGATTGTAATCCAAAATGCAAATACCTTCAAAAGCATTTAAACTCTTAAATTCAAAAAATAAAAAAATGATTGCATCTTCAGAATTAATATTAAATACAGACGGAAGTGTATATCACTTGAATTTAAAACAAGAACATATAGCAAACGATATCATCTTTGTTGGTGATCAAAATAGAGTAGAAAAAATTACTAAACACTTTTCTAATATTGAATTTTCACAACAAAATAGGGAGTTCAAAACACAAACAGGAATTTACAAGGGTAGACGAATGACCGTATTGTCTACAGGCATTGGTCCTGATAATATTGATATTGTAATGAACGAGTTGGACGCATTAGTGAATATCGATTTGGAAACAAGAGAAATCAAAAAAGAATTGAAATCTTTAAATATTATTAGAATTGGTACTTCTGGATCGTTGCAAGCAGAAATTCCTTGTGATAGTTTTGTAATGAGTCTTTACGGATTGGGTTTAGACAACATGCTTCGCTCCTATTTGATTGATACTTTTTCTGAAACAAAAATGGAGGATGCTTTTATCCAAAAGACCAAATGGGATGTGCGAAAAGGTCGTCCGTATGTCATTAGAGCAAGTGAGAAACTTGAAAAACGTTTAGAAAGCAATTCTATATTTAAAGGAATTACTGGAACGGCAGGTGGATTTTATGGTCCTCAAGGTCGTGTATTGCGGCTTGGAATTCAGGATGCAGGACTGAATTCCAAGATGGATCAATTTGAATATAATGGAATCAAAATGACTAACCTCGAAATGGAAACTGCTGCAATATATGGATTGGGAAAACTATTAGGTCATGAATGTTTGTCTTTAAATGCAATCATTGCCAATCGTGCAACAGGAACTTTTAGTGAAGATCCCTACAAAGCTGTAGATGCTTTGATTGCATACGCTTTAGATAAATTAGCGGAATAATTAGAAAGGAGTATAAAGTAAATTTAAAAGAGAAAATGCTAATCAATTTAATAATTTATCTTTTTAATGAGTTCAAAATATAATTTTCTAAATTTCTAAATGAATAAAATAAAAATAGCGGGTGTTCCTGAGCACTTCAATTTACCTTGGCATATATGTTTTGAAAATGGTGATTTTGAAAATGGTGGTATCAATTTAAAATGGACCGATGTTCCAGAAGGCACAGGAAAAATGTGTCAAATGCTTCGTGATAGAGAAACAGATATTGCGGTAATTCTATCAGAAGGAATTGTAAGAGATATCAATGCTGGAAATCCTAGTAAAATAGTTCAAGTGTATGTTGAAAGCCCTTTAATTTGGGGAATTCATGTTGCTAAAAATTCAAAATTCAATAGAATTTCAGATTTAGAAAATAAAAAAGTGGCGATTTCTCGTTATGGTTCTGGCTCCCAATTAATGGCTTATATTAATGCAAATAATCAAAATTGGGATACAAAAAAACTAGAATTTGAAATAGTAAACACCATCGATGGCGCAGTTGAAGCATTATCAAATGGAACCGCAGATTATTTTATGTGGGAACATTTTATGACCAAACCATTAGTAGATAGAGGTATTTTTAGAAGAGTTGGCGACTGCCCTACTCCATGGCCTTGTTTTGTTATAGCGGTACGAGAAGAAGTTTTGCAAAATCAGTCCAATATTATTTCAAAAATTTTAAAAATAATTAATAAAAAAACTAGAGATTTTAAAGAAATGCCCAATATTGATAAAATTTTAGCTAGCAAATACCAGCAAGAAATAGAAGATATTCAAAAATGGCTGCGTTTAACAGAATGGTCGCAAAAACCATTATCTGAAAAAATGTTTGACAAAATTCAAAATCAATTATTTGACCTTAAAATTATTGATAAAAAAGGTGTTTTTTCTGAAATGATTAAGGTGGTTTAGTTTTAAATATTAAAATTTCACCATTTAATTGGAATTCTATTTTTACTTTTCAAAAACGCATTGGTTTTACTAAAATGTTTGTTTCCAAACCAAAAACCACGATTAGCACTCAATGGAGATGGATGTCCCGTTTCTAATACATGATGTTTGGTTCTGTCAATCTTTACTCCTTTCTTTTTGGCAAATCCGCCCCAAAGTAAAAAAACAATATTTTCTTTTTCATTAGAAATTTTCTGAATTACAGCATCAGTAAAAAATTCCCAACCTTTTTTCTGATGACTACCTGCTTCACCTTGCCTTACCGTTAAAGTCGCATTTAATAATAAAACCCCTTGGCTAGCCCAACGCTCTAAATTTCCCGATTTAGGCGAAGGTTGATTCAAATCGCTTACCAATTCCTTAAATATATTAACTAACGAAGGCGGAAACGGAACTCCCTCATTCACAGAAAAACATAATCCGTTTGCTTGTCCAAATCCATGATAGGGATCTTGACCGATTAGAACAACTTTTACATCATCAAATGAACAAAAATCAAAAGCTGAAAAAATCTCACTTTTAGGCGGATAACAAATGGAGTCCTGATACTCCTCTTCAATAAAAGAAATTAAGTCCTTAAAATAAAATTTTTCAAATTCAGATGAAAGTACTTTTAACCAAGATGCAGAAATTTTGATCGACATATCATTAAATTTTAACAAAAATAGAAATTTCTGTTGCAATATGAGTTACAACCTTTGTAACTTTGAAATTTTAAAATAAACTATGATTTCAATTACAGATAAAACTCTTCAAGACTTAGAGTTCAGTACCATTTTGCAAACTATTTCTCATCGATGTAATACTGAAATTGGAAAGCAAAAAGCCTTGGAACTAATTCCTTTTAAAGAAAAAGAGGACCTGATGAATGCGTTAATGCAAACCTCTGAATATTTATCATCCTTTTCAAACAACAATGCTATTCCTAATCATGGATTTGAAAATATAACAAATGACTTGAAATTTCTTGGAATTGAAGACAGTTTTCTAGAAGTAACTACTTTCAGAAAAATTGCGACACTTTCTGAGACAGTGAATGTGATGTTGTTGTTCTTAAAGAAATTTAATGAGTATTATCCCAAATTAAATGAAAGAGCTGTTCAAGTAGAATATACTAAATATATCATTCAAAAAATAGATGAAGTAGTTGATAAATATGGAGTAATAAAAGACAATGCTTCTCCAGATTTGATTAACATCCGAAGAGACATGAGCGTCGTTCGCGGAAAAGTGAATCAGAGTTTTGGAACTGCTTTATCGCAATATAATTCTCTTGGATATTTAGATGACATAAAAGAGAGTTTTGTTGAAAACAGAAGGGTTTTGGCTGTTTTAGCTATGTATCGACGTAAAGTTAAAGGTTCCATTTTGGGAAGTTCCAAAACAGGAAGCATTGCCTACATAGAACCGGAAACCACATTGCAATATTCTCGAGAATTAGGCAATTTAGAATATGAAGAACGGGAAGAAATTACTCGAATTTTAAAAAAACTATCTAATGATATTCGCCCATTTTTAAATTTATTAAAACAATATCAGGATTTTTTGAGTGATATTGATGTAGTAGCTGCTAAAGCAAAATACGCTCTTAAAATCAATGCGCTTTTACCAATTATTACAGAAAAAAAACGACTTTATTTTAGAGATGCCTTTCATCCTATTTTGTATTTAAGTAATATGGAAAACAAGGCCATCACTTATTCACAAACTATTGAGCTGAATAATGATAGCCGGATAATTGTCATATCAGGACCAAATGCTGGAGGAAAAACCATATCATTAAAAACTGTGGGTTTGTTACAATTAATGCTTCAAAGTGGACTTTTAATTCCGGTTCATGAGCGTAGTGAAACGTTTTTGTTTGAAAGAATTCTAACCGATATTGGAGACAATCAATCCATTGAAAATCATTTAAGCACCTACAGTTACCGATTAAAAAACATGAATTATTTTTTAAAAAAATGTAATTCAAAAACGCTTTTTCTGATAGATGAATTTGGTACTGGATCAGATCCAGAATTAGGTGGCGCTTTGGCTGAAACTTTTCTAGAAGAATTCTACCATAGAGAAGCTTTTGGGATTATTACTACGCATTATTCCAATCTAAAAATACTGGCCAATGAATTGCCTTTTGCATCTAATGCCAACATGCTTTTTGATGAAAAATCATTGGAGCCCATGTATAAATTAATTTTAGGTCAAGCAGGAAGTTCTTTTACATTTGAAGTGGCGCAAAAAAATGGTATTCCTTATGGACTAATAAACCGAGCCAAAAAGAAAATCGAAGGGGGAAAAGTACGATTTGATAAAACGATTGCTACACTTCAAAAGGAACGTTCAAAAATGGAAAAAACTTCTTTAAATTTAAAGGAAGAAGAAACCAAAGTTCGTGAAGAAAGTAAAAAAATGGAGCTCATCAATGTGAAAATTAAAGACAAATTGGAACGTTACCAAGAATTATACGATGCCAATCAACGTTTGATTTATATTGGTCAAAAAATTGATGATATTTCAGAGGTTTATTTCAATAATAAAGATAAAAAAATATTGATTGGCGAGTTTCTTAAAATGGTAGAAATTGAAAACAATAAAAGAAAAAAACTGTCTGTAAAAGAAAAGAATGTCAAAGAAATTATCAAAAAACAAGTTATTGATGAAGTTACTGTAAAAGTCGAAGAAATTAGAAAAGAAAAAAAAGACAAAAAAATAAAAGCAGCTTTTGTTCCTGAAAAACCGAAAATGGTTTTAAAAGTCAAAGACCGTGTAAGGATGATTGATGGAAAAGCAGTTGGAACCATTGACAAAATAGAAAAAAATAAAGCCATAATTAATTATGGTGTTTTTACATCAACTGTAAGTTTGGAATCCATTGAGTTTGTTGAAAGACCAAAATAGATTAAAATGACTTTTGAAGAATTGCCAAAAAATAAAAAAATTGTACTATTTGATGGCGTTTGCAATCTTTGTGACGCTTCAATTCAATTTATTATCAAGTACGATAAAAAAGATATTTTTCGTTTTGTTTCCATTCAATCTGATCTAGGTAAAACAATACTAAATCACATCGGTCTTGATAGTTCTAAAATTGATAGTATCATTTTATTTGTTCCTGATACTGACTATCGTATAAAATCGCAAGCGGTATTTAGTATTTTAAAAGATTTTGACGGTTTATTTTGTGTTTTCTATTATTTTCTATTTTTACCAAAATTTGTTACAAACACTTTATATGATTTTGTGGCTAGAAATCGTTATAAATGGTATGGAAAAAAAGAATTATGCTTAATTTTCACTCCAGAATTACAAGCTAAATTTTTATTTTAAAATATTTAAATATAATTTTAAATAACTTTCTAAATTAAATAAATCAATTTGAAAATATGAAAAAAATAGTGATTCTAATTTTACTAACTACATTATTTTCAGATTGTAATACTTCCAGAAAAGCAAATACTTTGCGAGGTAACAAAGAAAAAAATCGAGCAATTGATTTAATTCCAAAAGTTACTGGAATAGGTGGTATTTTCTTTTTTTCAGAAAATCCTAAAGAGACAAGAGAATGGTATACCAAAAATTTAGGATTTGAAATTAATGCTTGGGGGGCATCTAGTTTTGAATCAAGAAATATGAAAAAACCTGAGGAGGTAATTTCAATTCAATGGACACCATTTAAAAAAGGAAGCACTTATTTTGCTCCCTCAAAGAAAGAATTTATGATCAATTATCAAGTTCAGAATATTGAAGGGCTTGTTATCAAGCTTAAAGAAAATGGAGTAACTATAGTTGATAGCATTGCGACGTATGAATATGGTAAATTTATTCATATTATGGACACGCAAGGAAACAAAATTGAGTTGTGGGAACCTATTGAAAAAAAAGACAAGCATTAAAGTGTAAATTAATTTTAATTAATATGAAGGCAAATTGATATTTATCAGTATTATAGTCAAAACTGGTTATTAATTTTAATAACATAAAATAATTAATTCCAAAAAATAGCTTTAATTTGTACTAACAACAAACAAACTATGGAATTCAATCCCGATACACTTGAAGCGTCGGCTATTTATAAATTACTTACTGGTTCAGTAATTCCGAGACCAATCGGTTGGATTTCGACCATTGACGAGATTGGAATTAACAATCTTGCCCCATTTTCTTATTTTAATATTATAGGTGACGACCCGCCTCATGTAATGTTTTCTACTGTTAGAGGAAACAATACTAATAAAGATACTCTTAATAATGTATTAACTAACAAACAATTTGTAGTTAATATGGTTACTGAAGATCTTGTAGAACAAATGAATGCTACATCGCAAACAGTTCCTGCTGAAATAGATGAATTTAAGTTGGCAGGTGTTACACCAATTGCTTCTACAAAAATACAACCCAATCGAGTTAAAGAAAGTCCGATCACTTTTGAATGTGAAATGGTGCATCATTATTTCATTGAAAATCATAAACAAGGTGGTGCTTGCATCGTTGTTGGTAGAATTGTAATAATGCATATTGATGAAAGCGTATTATTAGATAATTATAAAATTAATATGGAAACTTACAAACCCGTTTCACGTTTGGCAGGTGCCAATTATAGTAAATTAGGGGAAATATTTTCCGTTAAAAGAAGTTAAATGAAAATTGCAATTATAGGTGGTGGTCCTGGTGGGCTTTATTTTTCGATACTTACCAAAAAAGCAATGCCAAATTGCCAAATTGATATTTATGAACGCAATAAACCAGACGACAGTTTTGGTTTTGGAGTAGTATTTTCGGATGAAACTTTGGGAGAATTCCTAAAACGCGACATGCAATCGTATGAGTTAATTAGAAGTAAATTTGCTTATTGGGATGATATTATTATTGCCCGAGATGGAGAAACAGTTAACATTGCAGGAAATGGTTTTTGTGGTTGTTCTCGAAAAACATTACTTCAATTATTGCAGCAACGTTGTATAGATGAGGGAGTTAATTTGCATTTTGAACAAAATATAGAAGATTTAATTCAATATAAAGATGCTGATATAATTATAGCTGCTGACGG
>Ga0209499_1000079_pt1 | contig 67363 bp, 91 predicted proteins | sample C_130208_EF_Meta_FD_187306 | JGI IMG/M metagenome (GOLD analysis project Ga0209499, IMG submission 187306) | Freshwater microbial communities from Lake Croche, Canada to study carbon cycling - C_130208_EF_MetaG (SPAdes) (version 2) | ecosystem: Environmental > Aquatic > Freshwater > Lake...
TAAAGGAAGAGCAATTGCACACTGGATGATTTGGAGCGGTCCAGAGAATGATATATTCTGGGTTTGTTTTCAAGATGATACTGGTGAGTGCTGGACTTGGGAGAATGCTGAAATTCGTTCTCGAAAAAACAGAACACTTAGACGTAATAATATTTCCTTTTTAGAAAAAGATGATAAATAAATGTTTGAAGTAACGAAAGATAACTACCATACATTTTTGACATTTCATGGAATGAATCCAGAAGTAGCCGAATACGTTATTGAGATGTATGATGGCTCTACTGGATATAAAACACTTAAGTCGGTTTATCTATGGGTTGAAGCATCAAAGTTTGTACTAGGTATCAATAAATGAGCTACTCAGTGTTTGATTCAACCAATAAAAAAGATGCAACAAAAGTTAACTGCTTTTTTGATGATGCTCCTACAATTGCACGTTATGACAAGCAAAAGTATCCTTGGATTGAAAAGCTCACTGACAAACAGCTTGGTTTCTTCTGGCGTCCAGAAGAAGTGGACATCTATAAAGATGCTAAGGACTTTAAGGATTTAACTGTACATGAGCAACACATCTTTACATCAAACCTCAAGCGTCAAATCCTTCTTGACAGCGTGCAAGGTAGAGCCCCAACAATGGCATTTGGACCTATTTGTAGCTTGCCTGAACTCGAAACCTGGATCACTACATGGACTTTCTCTGAGACAATCCACTCGAGAAGCTACACGCATATCATACGAAACATATATCCAAATCCTTCAAAAGTATTTGACGAACTAACTGATATTCCAGAGATTGTAGAGTGTGCTGGTGATATCAGTAAGTATTATGATGATTTGATTCGATACAACAACGACATGGCGCATGCAACAAATATGGGCCAGATAATTCTTCATCCAAAATACGAGCACAAGAAAGCACTCTGGCTTGCACTTATGTCAGTCAACATCCTTGAGGGTGTTCGTTTCTATGTATCATTTGCCTGTTCATGGGCATTTGCAGAAGTAAAGAAGATGGAAGGCAATGCCAAAATCATCAAGTTTATCGCACGTGACGAAAACCTTCACCTTGCTGGAACACAGCAGTTACTCAAGGCGCTACAGAAAGAAGATGAAGACTTCGCACGAATCGCAGAAGAAACACGGGATGAATGTGTCAAACTATTTACCGATGCTGTTGAGCAGGAAAAAGCGTGGGCTCGTTATCTATTCAAAGACGGATCGATGGTTGGTCTCAATGAAACGTTGCTCTCTGACTATATAGAGTGGATTGCTAATAAGCGTATGACTGCTATTGGTTTGCCTACAACTTATAAGGGCGGATCAAACCCACTACCATGGACACAGAAATGGATTTCCGGATCTGAAGTTCAGGTGGCTCCACAGGAAACTGAAATTACCAGTTATGTAAATGGCGGCGTGAAAAAAGATGTTAACTCAGATACTTTTAAAGGATTTTCTCTATGATAAGTGATGATTATAAGAAAGGCTGGTATGATGGCTACCATGCTAAAAATGAGATCAAGTTTTATCCAGCTAATACAACACCAACGTTGAACCCTGATGTGTATAACATTCCAGCAACAACTATTACAGGTAATACCTGTTCGCACCCCGGAGTAATTTTGGGAATGTTTGAAACGGTTAGTTATACACCTGATATGATGTCAATTAAATATAAAGGAACAACAGCATGATCACATGTCAAGAATGCGGAGCTGAATTTCAGGTTACTCATGAAGAAATGAGTGAACCTGAGTATTGTCCTTTCTGCAGCCACAAGTTACTTTATAGCGATCTTGAGACCAATGAAGATTGGGAAGATTCGGACGATGGTTGCTAACTAACTAAATACCAGAAACAATGGAGTTCTGGTATGTGGTTATATAATGATTTACCGTACGAAGAAATCGGTGAATATGTTGGATACGTTTATATAATTACCAATCTTTTATCCAATAGAAAATATATTGGTAAAAAGAATTTCTACTTCTCGAAATTTAAGATCGTCAAGGGTAAGAAAAAACGATTTAAAGTCGAGTCGGATTGGAAAACGTATTACGGCTCTAACAAAGAGCTGGTCGAAGATGTCGAGAAGTTAGGACCGGACATGTTTCGAAGAGAGATTCTTGCTCTCTGTAAATCCAAGGGCGAATTTGCCTATTTAGAAGCGAAGTATCAATTTGATAACAACGTTCTTACCAGCGACGACTATTATAATGGGTGGATCATGTGTCGTGTGCACAAAAAACATTTGACTTCCCTTAAAAAATAGGGTATAATTGTATCTGAGCCCATGTGGTGAAATGGTAAACGCAGGAGACTTAAAATCTCCCCCTTCGGGTTGTCGGTTCGAGTCCGACCATGGGCACCAAATTTAACAGGAGTATATAATGGCACATCCTCATAAGAATCGCCCACGTAAGGGTCGTCGTAAGCTTGGTTCAAAGAAGCGAAAGCAGAGAAACAAGCGTAAGAAGTAAAAGTGAGAACATAAAATGAAGCCGTTCGATTTAGAAGAAGTTAAGGCATTTATCCGCAAAACATCAGATACCACCGCTATTTACATTGGTGCAGACTCTGAACGTTATCGTCGCGATGATGTATGGTATGCCGATTACACTGTTGCTATCGTAATTCATATTGATGGCTCCCGTGGCTGTAAAGTTTTCGGTGAAGTATCTTCTGAGCGTGATTATGATAAGCGCCATGATCGTCCGGCCACTCGCCTTATGAATGAAGTATATCGTGCTGCCCAGATGTATCTTGATTTAATTGATGATATTGGTGACCGACATTGTGAAGTACACCTTGACATTAATCCTGATGAAATGCATGGGTCATCGTGTGTTATTCAGCAAGCTACCGGATATATCCGTGGCATGTGTGGATTTCAGCCAAAAGTAAAACCAGAGGCGTTTTCGGCTAGTTATGCTGCAGATCGCCTAAAGGAGATTTTGGCTGCATAACTAAATGCGCCGGTAGCACAATTGGTTAGTGCTATTCGCTCATAACGGATTGGTTGGGGGTTCGAGTCCCTCCCGGCGCACCAAACAAAAGGAGCTTTCTTTTGAAAAGAAACGCTATTATTATATGCATCGGCCTGTTTTTTGCCGGATGCCAAACAACTAGTTCACGAGAACTAAATACTACTACCGTTGCCTCCTGGTACTCTTCTGGAAAGAAAACTGCCAGTGGACAGCGTTTCGATCCGAATGGTCATACTGTTGCACATAGAACCCTGCCATTCGGAACTAAACTCAAGCTGACCAACCCTGATAATGGAAGGTCCATATTTGCTACGGTCAACGACAGAGGCCCATTCATTAGAGGGGTCGGGTTAGATGTTGCAAGAGGCGGTGCTCAATCCCTTGGATTCATTAGCAAGGGTAAAACCAAGCTCGTAATGCAAGTGATGAAGTAATATATTTTCCTTTTCGTAGCAAGAAATAAAAAGGAAAAGTTAATGAATAAGCTTATAATTTTGCTAGTAGCAATACTAGTTAGTTTAAGCTTCGTAAATAATGCCGAAGCTAGACCAAAACATAAGAGACATCATTATCATAAAACGTATACGCATAAAAAAGTGATTCCGGTTACACAACCGACATATTATGGTAGTGAAAACGATTCCGCTGCGAGTTTTTTTGCTAACGACAAGGCAAGAACACAAAATGGTTTCGTGAATATAGGCGACGCAATATTTGGTCGCCATAATGCTTCTGCGGTTGGTTATCATAATGATCTAATCAACTCGGCTTCTAAATTTATGGGCAAAACATCATTTCAATTAGGTTTACCTCGTAAACTTTGGTGTGCTGATTTCATGAATATGCTAGTTGGTGGTGAAGATCGCAGAGCAGTGTCATTTACCCATAGAGGTAAACCTGCACCATATGGATGCACTAACTGTGTCGCTGTTACATCTCGTAAAGGTGGTAACCACGTTGGTGTTGTGTCAGGATATGACGTTAAAGGAAACCCAATCATAATTTCCGGTAATCATAATCGGAAAGTTGGGGTTGGTGTCTATGCAAAGCGTAAAGTTATTGCGTATAGATACCTATAAGTAAAAGGGTGGGAAGAAATTCCCACCCACATTTAATGGAGCATAATATGTCGGAAATTGATTTGAAAGATATAAAACTTAGTTGGTATAATCAAATTATAGAGCACATAAAAATAACTCTCGACCATAAAATAATGAGTAATGCGGATAAAGTAGAATCTATCCGATGGCTAGTGAGACAATTAGATAGCGAGAATAAAGATGATAGATAAAGAAGAAAAGATCTCTTCGATTCCTAATATCGAAGATCATCATTACCTTATGTTCAATAAAGAATTTGAACCTAGTTCATGTGGCGATGCAATGGAATTTATTCTTGCACGTAACCTTATGCGTAAAGATCGTCCCAAGATGATTAAAATGATTATCAATTCTCATGGTGGAGAAGTTGGTTCTGCATTTGCTCTCATCGATACGATGAAAGGTTCAAAAATTCCCGTCTATACTTATGGACTTGGTGAAATCGCTAGCTGTGGTTTCATGACTTTTATTGCTGGTGAGAAAGGACATCGTTATTTGACACGTAATACATCTATCCTTTCGCATCAGTTCAGTTGGGGTAGCTGGGGTAAAGAGCATGAGCTTCATGCTCGTGTTAAGGAATATCAAAATACGCAGGTTCGTATGGTTGATCATTATAAGAAGTGCACTGGTCTTGATGAAAAAGAAATTCGCAAGTACCTTCTTCCTGCCGAAGATGTTTGGCTAACGGCCAAAGAAGCTGTTAAGTATGGGATCGCTGATCATATAGTTGATTTTTATTGATGAATATATACTGGAAAATGTACGAATGGGCATCAACGGCTGTCCTGATATTTGGCGTTATTCTTACCTCAATTAATTTATACCCAGAAAATATTTTTGTTAGCATGCTTGGTAATTTTATGTGGGTGGCTCTTGGTATTGCATGGAAAAAATGGTCGTTGATAACGATTCAAATCGTCGTTACGATAATATACTTTTTCGGTCTATATAAATATTTTTACAGTTGACTTTTGTTGTCGCGTATAGTATAATATGTGAGTGAGATGGAGATATCTATGAAAAGCGAACTTGAACTTCTTATTGAATACGATATGTATGAATGTGGTTTTGATGCTTCTGACGCTGCGAGTGTCGAAGCTTATTGGGAGATTATGTTGTCATGATGGTAGAACTTTACACAAAGCCCGATTGCCCTTATTGTTCACGGGCAAAAACTCTTCTTCGAGATCAGCAGATTTCTTTTACAGAATATAAACTGAATGAAGATTTTACTCGGGAAATCCTTTCTGAAAAATTTCCTGAAGCCAAAGCTTTCCCTGTCGTTGTTATGGACGGGTTCCGCATTGGTGGATATACTGAATTGCGCCAGAAGCTTTTCGAAGAAACTGCAGATACCCGTAAACTTTTGAACGAAGGATCTTTTTAATATGTATAGCCATGAACTTATTGTCCGTGATTTGCGCACATGCGTTGCCGAAGTCACCTTTACTAAGGTAAACGGCGAAACACGTGTTATGCGATGTACACTTAAGCCAGAATTTCTTCCGGCTAAATATCTTGAAGAAGAAGCAGAAGAAAGAAAGTTTCATGAAACGAACAAGGAAACTGTTCGGGCATGGGATGTCCAGGCTAATGGATGGCGTTCTTTTCGTGTTGAATCTGTTTCTTATTTCCAAGTTATTGATGCTTACTGATGAGCAAATGTTTTTAATAAAAAAAGGAAGGTGATATGACATACTGGGGATACCATTTGATTTTAGATTGCGGGGATCTAGATCCATTTGCGATTGATGATCATACTACGATCTACAATTTTACTAAGCAGCTCGTCAAGGATATTGACATGGTTGCTTATGGTGAACCTCAGATCGTACACTTTGGATCTGGTAACAAGGCAGGTTATACGCTCGTTCAACTTATTGAGACGTCTAATATCTGCGGGCATTTCGTAACTGATGATCTCAACGGCGGTAATGCTTTATACCTCGATGTTTTTTCATGTAAAACATTCGACATGGTCACTGTGATTGAACTTGTAAATAAGTACTTCAAGCCTAGCACAGTTCGTACAACATATCTAACTCGACAGGCGTAATGATGAATGTTTTGTTAACTGGTGGTGCTGGATTTATCGGGCACCATATCATTGAATATATTTTAGATAATACCGACTGGAATATTACCAGTCTTGATCGCCTTGATTTTTCAGGCAATCTTAATCGCATCCAAGAGATCATGAAAGATCGTAACGATAAACATCGTGTTCGTGTAATTCATCATGACCTTCGAGCAGCAATTTCTCCCCATCTTGCAGAAGTACTTGGCGACGTGAACATTATCCTTCACGTCGCAGCATCATCGCATGTGACACGCTCTATTAGTTTCCCTATGGAATTTGTGGAGAACAACGTAGTTGGTACGGTTAATCTTTTGGAGTATGCTCGTACTTTAAAAAACTTAAATCGTTTTGTTTATTTTTCTACAGATGAAGTGTTTGGTCCTGCTGTTGATGAAGTAACATTCAACGAATATGACAGGATGAATCCTACTAATCCATATTCAGCATCCAAGGCTGCTGGTGAACTTATGTGTGTCTCTTATCAAAACACATACAGAATGCCTATATACATTACACATACGATGAATGTGTATGGCGAGCGTCAGAACCCTGAGAAGTTTATTCCAATGGTTCTTAAAAAGATAATGAATAATAAAAAAGTCATTATTCATTATAATGCAGAAACAGGCAAAATTGGCTCACGTTGTTATCTTCATGCTAAAGACGTTGCATCAGCTCTTTTGTTTATTTTGAAACTTGATAATCAATCAACTTATGGTATAATGGGTGGAACTTGTCCCAAATTCAATATTGCAGCAGACAAACAATATGATAATCTTGAAATCCTTCAAATTATAACAATGGGTCTTGATGCATCGGTTCCTTATGAACTTGTTGATCCTAATATTGATCGTCCAGGCCATGATTTTAGTTATGCAATATCTGGAAATTACCTCCGTAAGTTAGGATGGTGTCCTTCAATGACTGTTGAAGAAAGACTCCCATTGGTCGCACAATGGTATATGAATAATCAAAATTGGTTAAGATAAGGAAAATATATAATGCCTTTCGCAAAAGATAATCTCTCTGGCAAAGCAATGGGTGGTACTGAACTTATGAAGTACGCTCTCGAAAAGAGGCTTGACCCTGCTCTTCTTGATAACTTTCAAATTTTTGTTTCTCGTGTCCATGAAGAACTTTCTGAAGAACATGTACGAGTTCTATGGCTTCAGGATCTTGCTGGTGACCCAGAGTCTGAACACCTAGCCAATGGTGGCTGGACAAAGTTTCACAAGCTTGTGTTCTCTTCACAGTGGCAAATGCGTGGATACCTTGAACGGTATAATATCCCGTGGTCGAAGTGTATCGTCCTTCCTAATTGTATCGAGCCGATTGACTTCACTATGGAAGATAAGAAGCGTGATGTAATCAAACTTATCTATCATACAACTCCTCATCGTGGTTTACAAATTCTCGTTCCTGTATTCCAGAAACTTCAGGAAACTTATGGGGATAAAATCGAACTTGATGTGTATTCATCGTTCAAGGTTTATGGATGGGATCAACGAGACGAACCATTCCAGCAGCTCTTTGATGTTTGTAAAAATACTCCGGGTATCAACTATTATGGATCAGTTTCAAACGAAGAAATTCATAATGTTTTGAAGAAGTCGCATATCTATTCTTATCCTAATATTTGGACAGAGACTAGCTGTATTTCTCTGATGGAAGCTATGAGCGCTGGTCTTATCTGTGTGCATCCTAATTATGGTGCTCTACCCGAGACTTCTGCTAACTGGACTCATATGTATCAGTGGAATGAGAATATGAGCGAGCATGCCAATATTTTTTACACAGTTCTTCGTAATGCTATTGAAGACTTGGTTAATATATCTGATGATGAATACAATAAGAAGATTATGATTCAGAAAGCATATGTTGATGTGTTCTATAACTGGGCTTCTCGTATCCATCAGTGGGAAGCGTTGCTTGGCTCTCTAAAAGATCTTCCTCGTTCATTACCCAAACCCCAGTTCGTTTATAGAACCACGTGATTTTATAAATACAAAATAATGCTTGACTTTCCTATTAAAATGGGGTATAATATGGTTGATACAGTAGGAAAGTATATGGGTAGTAACAACGTTATTTTATTTCCTAAAAAGAATATCAGTGCACCTACGGGTGCGCCGATGACCATCGAAGCCTCTATGGAAGAAATAGACCGTAACGTTGATATGATTAAATATTACCATATACAGGAAACGATAGCGAATATCGCTCCGATGATTTTTAATCATTTAGATATCGCTGGTTTTGATATATCTGACGAGGACACGACTACCTTGAAAGATGGAGCGTTTATAGTCGAATCGTTGAGATCATTAATGTGTAAGTACTACGATCTACACCATCCATTTCAAATTATAGTGGATAGTGTATTCGAAATAGATGATGAAGATGAAAATGCATTAAAGATAGTTGATGCACTTGATATATCTTTGAAAAAAAATGATGACAACTAACAGGTGAAATGTGATTATTGTTGATCTGAATCAGGTGATGCTTTCTAATCTATTAATGCAAATTGGTAACCATACCAATGCCGAGCTAGAAGAAAATATGGTTCGCCATATGGTTCTTAATTCTATTCGTTCATATAAAGTAAAGTTTGGCGCTGAATACGGCGAGATTGTTATTGCATGTGATAACACCAACTATTGGCGCAAACAAAAGTTCCCTTATTATAAGGCTAATCGCAAGAAAAATCAAGAGAAGTCTGAACTTGATTGGAAAAGCATTTTTCAATGCCTTAATAAAATTCGTGCGGAACTAAAAGAATATTTCCCATACAGAGTTATCGATGTTGAATCTGCCGAGGCGGATGACATCATTGGCACTCTCGTTAAAGAATTTGGTGAAGATATGAACACTGGACAAAAGCTTCTTATCCTGTCGGGTGATAAAGATTTTATTCAGCTTCATACGTTTGCTAATGTTAAGCAGTATGATCCTACTCGCAAGAAGTGGATTAATCATAATGATCCAGAACTGTTCCTTAAGGAACATATCATGAAAGGCGATGCTGGAGATGGTGTACCTAACATACTTTCTTCTGATAATTGCTTTGTTGTTGGGGAGCGCCAGAAACCGTTGACCGCAAAGAAAATGGATCTTTTCATGAAACTTGACCCTTCACAATATGACAGTGTTGTTGCAAAGAACTTTCAGCGCAATACACAATTGATTGACCTAAGCTTTACTCCGAAGGAAATTCGTATTAAGGTGATGGAACAATATAATGCACAGTCGGGACGTGACCGTTCCAAGTTAATGAATTATTTTATCGCAAATAGATTGAAAAATCTTATGGATTCTATTGGAGAGTTTTAATGCAAATCGGTATCGCAGAATTTCTAGAAAAAGTAGGCAAGCTAAAGAAAACCCAGGAAAAGATTGATGCTATCAAGTATAATGATAGCTTGCCACTTCGCATCATTCTTCAGGCCTGTTATGATCCAAAGGTGGTTTGGGAATTGCCTCCGGGTGTTCCTCCATATAAGCCAAATGAATTGGTTGATCAGGAACATGTACTTCTCAAGGATTGTGAAAAGCTCCGTTACTTCATTAAGGGGTTTCACGACAATCTTGCTCAATTGAAGAGAGAAACAATGTTTGTCGAATTCCTTGAACGTGTATGCCCAGCCGATGCAGAAATGCTCGCGAGCATTAAAGACAAGAAGCCAATCAAGGGTATTACCCTTCAGCATGTAACAGAAGCACTTCCAGGACTTATTGTGGCATGAGCAAGTCGGCAATTACTAAGTTTCGTAAAAATGATTATTATGACGATGAAGAATCATTTGATGTCAAACCTCAGAAAAATAAGAGACAAGAGAAAAGATTTGAACGAGCACTTCGTACAAAAGATATTTCTGCTCTTGTTGAGGATGAAGATGGTTTAGATCCTATTGATATTGAAGATGATATTTACGTAGACCAACTGAATTGGAACAACAGGTAATGCCGACATATCGCTTTCTAAACAATGAAACTGGTGAAGAGCACGAGGACTTTATGGGTATCTCGGCTTTAGATGTTTATTTGAATGAAAATCCAAACATCACGCAGCTAGTTAACGGTGCTCCCCTAATTCACTCTGGTAGAGGTCTAAAGAAACCTGATAGCGGGTTCCGAGACATACTTAAAAAAATTAAGGGTGAAAATAGTCGGGGATTGACTAGGAGCACTGTTAATACCTTTTAAATAAAGAAGGACAATATGGAAACGAATAAAAGAATTACAAGAAAAGAAAAAAGAATCCTTCGTCAAACAGATACCAATAAGGCAACATCAGCACCATTACCAGAGAAAACTTTTAAGCTTAAATGTATTGAACCACTTACCGAAAACCAAAAACTTTCATTTGAAGCTTACCAAAATGGTAAAAATTTAATGCTCCATGGAATCGCCGGCACAGGTAAAAGTTTTATCTCGTTATATCTTGGTTTAAATCAAATTATGTCAGATAACTCTCAGTATAAAAGAGTTATTATTGTTCGAAGCGTAGTTCCAACAAGAGACATGGGTTTCCTTCCTGGTAATTCTAAAGAGAAAGCCAAGGTATATGAAGCACCATATTATGCTATCTGTACCGAATTATTTGGTCGTGGTGATTCTTATGACTATCTCAAAAGTAAGGGAATAGTTGACTTCATTAGTACATCTTTTATTCGTGGTATAACACTCAATGATTCTATTGTCATCGTTGATGAAATTGCTAACCTTACGGGTCATGAGCTTGACTCTATCATTACTCGTATTGGTAAAAATTGTAAAATTATTTTCTGTGGTGACTTCAGACAGTCTGATTTTACCAGAGATCAAGAGAAAAACGGACTTATGGACTTTATGCGAGTTATCAAGCGTATGAAGTCCTTTGAGTTCATTGATTTTCAAAAAGAAGACATAGTTCGGTCTTCAATGGTAAAGAACTATATCATTGAGAAAGACAAACTAAACCTTGTATTTTAGGTAGCGATGTGAAAAAGTTTAAACATAATTTGGTTTCTTTTACTGAGTTAACAACCGAAACCATCGAAGGGCAGAGACACTACGTCCTGCCCGACGGTGCAACTAAGTTAAAATCAGTAACAACTATACTAGGCGAACGTCTGGATAAAACTGGATTACTTGAGTGGAGAAAACGTGTTGGCGAAGAAGAAGCCAATCGTATCTCCAATCAAGCCGCACGTCGTGGTACAGCTATCCATAATATGGCAGAGAAGTATTTGCTCAATGAAGATATGACACTAATTTCTTTTAAAGAAATGCCGATTAATGTCGAAACGTTTTGTGGCATCAAATATGTTCTTGATGATCACGTTGATAACATATACGGTATTGAGCTTCCGCTTTACTCGAAAACATTAGGATGTGCTGGTCGTACTGATCTTGTGGCAGAATACGATGGCGTTTTATCCATCATAGACTTTAAAACATCTCGTAAACCTAAGAAAATGAAATACATTGAGAGTTACCTTTTACAGGCTACCGTATACTCAATGATGTTTGAATGGATTTATAAAATTTCTGTTCCACAAATTGTTATTATTATCGCTGTTGATGACGAAATAACGCCCCAAATTTTTCGATTGGAGCGTTCTCAATATATTAATCGTGTTCTTGAAGTATTTACTGATAAAACCTAGAATGGCACCTCGTGTAGGAGTCGAACCTACGCCTAGACTTTTGGAGAGTCCCGTGCTGCCATAACACTTACGAGATATATTTTATTTATCTTCTTCAGTTGCAGTTATAAGAATTTGATCTTCTAAATCATACTGCCATAATGAATTTTTAATATCGATACTATCACATTTTTTACAGTAGTAAGTTGCTTTACCATAACGAAAATCTTTTTTTGGTAAAGGGTCTGCCAGCACATGACACTTTTCACAAACTGGTGGACCTAAACCCATAGTGGTATCCTTAATTTGGCGGAGAGTGTGGGATTCGAACCCACGGAAAACTTTCGCCTTCGCACATTTAGCAAACGTGTGCCTTAAGCCTCTCGGCCAACTCTCCTAAAATAGTCTATTTTTCTTAGCTTTTTCCGCAGTTTCTGTCAAAAGTTTAATATCGACATGAACTTTAGCAACATCTTCTTTAACATTAGGATTATATGCTTTAAAATTGTCACCGTGCCCCAGAAGAATATGACAATGGTTTTTTGTCATACAAAGCGTTATAAGGTTTGTTGGTTCTAATTCTAACTCAGGAAACAAATGAAACGGTTTTATATGATGTACATTGAGTTTCTCAGCTGATCCACATGCCATACATACTGGCTGTTTTTTAAGATGAGCATGCTCAACTTTTGGCCAATGAGAACTTCTTTTCTTTTCAATACCAGCATGTGCATCTCTGTCGGTGGTAATTGATAAATCTGTTTTTTTATTCATTTAATACTCCTTGGGTGGAGTATTTATATATGGTGCCCCCTCACTGAATTGAACAGTGTCCTCTGGTTCTTCAAACCAGCGTACGCACCAGCTATACCAAAGGGGCGTTATATACGAATTTTAATAAAAGTATATAATGGTGCCGGAGGTCAGTTTTGAACTGACTTTTGAGACCTTATGAGGATCTTGCGATGCCGAACCGCCCCAACGGCAATATGGTGGGTAGAGATGGATTCGAACCAACTCATCTTTAAGAAGAGGATTTACAGTCCCCCGCGACTCTCCAACTTCGCCGCCTACCCGAAACTTTATGGTCCTAACTCTAGGATTCGAACCTAGTCTTGCTGATCCACAATCAGCCGTGCTGACCAACAACACTAAGTTAGGATATATGGTGCTACCTGTCGGATTCGAACTGACGGCCTATGAATTACTAGTTCATTGCTCTACCAACTGAGCTAAGGTAGCAAACTTTTAAAATACGCTATAAACAAAATACCCAATGATACCAAGGAAAATAGTATACCCTGACAATAAAGCTAGGTATTCATATGGAGCTGTCTTATTAAAGATCTTAGTCGGTGTCATTTGCATTTTGGTTTCCTTTGCTGTTATAATATTGGTGCCCTCCCTCGGATTCGAACCGAGAACCTCTTGCTTCTAAGGCAAGCACCTCTAACCAGTTGGGCCAGGAGGGCAATAGTGGAGCGGAGTACAGGATTCGAACCTGCGACGAACAGCTTGGAAGGCTGACACTCTACCACTGAGTTAACTCCGCATAAAAGTTGGAGCGGGCAATCGGACTCGAACCGACGACATCTTCGTTGGCAACGAAGTGCTCTACCACTGAGCTATACCCGCATAAATGGTGATTGAGGAAGGACTTGAACCCTCAACATCCGGTTTCGAAGACCGGCGCTCTATCCAGTTGAGCTACTCAATCAATATGGAGGTGCTTCCCAGAGTCGAACTGGGTTCTCAAGGATTTGCAGTCCCGCAACTTACCGTCCGCCCCAAGCACCATAATGTTATTTATTGGATCCGGAGGATGGACTCGAACCACCGACATACAGATTCAGAGTCTGTCGTTCTACCAACTGAACTACTCCGGAATAAAATGGCGACCTCGACCGGACTCGAACCGGCGACTTCTAGCGTGACAGGCTAGCACTCTAACCAACTGAGCTACGAGGCCAAACTCGCACTGGTTACTACAATCCAGCTTCACTCTATCGCGGTGAAAGATTAATTGAGATTAAGATCGAATCAGCTAAATGGACTCCAGTGGCCACACACTATACCCGAAGATGGCGGCTGACTCCACGATCGCCGGCGAAAGAGAGGTTCTCATCTCCCCCCTTTAAATATTGGAAACGGGAGTGGGATTCGAACACCACGATTTTCAGTTTATGAGACTGACGGGAACGACCTCTTCCCTATCCCGCTATAATGGTGCCCCAACGAGGAATCGAACCCCGGACGACTGATTACAAAACAGTTGTTATACCATTTAACTATAAGGGCGAATAAGTGATAGTTCCGATATCTCCCATCGTCACTAACAACCGTTGAGTATCAGATGCCCCCGATACTGTTTGCCTTTGGTGGAGACATGCGGGATCGAACCGCAGACCTTCTGAATGCAAATCAGACGCTCTCCCAACTGAGCTATGTCCCCAATAATGGTACCCGGTGACGGGATTGAACCGCCGACAATCTCCGTGTAAAGGAGGCGCTACTACCGCTGAGCTAACCGGGCGAACTAATCTAACATTAAAGATTCACAGTCCTTAATGTTAGCAACTCTATCCTCGTTGCCTCACTATCACTTGTTCCGCTGATATGGCAGTTGTGAACCTGCTTTCTCAGCCTCACTCAATGAGGGTCCATCCAACGAAGATGAGTTAATTTGGCTCCCCGACCAGGGCTCGAACCTGGGACATTCTGATTAACAGTCAGACGCTCTACCAACTGAGCTATCGGGAAAAACTCATAGTATACTTTTTTTATACCTATCAAGATATTCATTAAATGGTTTTTGTATATCATATCTAAATGGTAAACCTTTTTTACCACTTTCACGAATATCTTTTATCAATGTTTTAATATCATATCCACTATTATAAAGATATGGCAAAGAAAACGCACCACCAATTCGGTTAGCTCTTTCCATCGTAAAAGTTCTTGATAATTCTAAAACTTCTTCATAAGAAGACCATGGACTAGTCCAATTTCTTGGATTATCGTTTGGTAAAACATAGTCTTTAAATGGATCGTTTCTAGATTTATTTATCTCGTTTTTATCTTTATTTTTTACATATAAGACAAATGCAGTATATGCATAATGGTCCAGATAATATCTGCCTTCAATACTGTTTAACCACTCATATGTTTCGATCATATGTGATATTGGTTCTTTGGGCAAACCAGCGATAAACAATCCAGTAAAAATAGCTTCATCTTCAAAAACATCTCTCAATATTTCTAAAGATTTTAGAAGCCTAACTTTATCAGTTACTTTACCGATAAATGGTCCTGATTCTTTATATAAACTTTCAATACCGAAATTAGCCCCAATCATACCAGATTCTTTTAAAAGAATCGCTTGTTCTTTGGTTCGAATAGTATCTAATCTAGCATATCCAGTCCACTTAAAATCAATACCAGTTTTATTCCTGACATCAATTAAGTATCTGATTTTCTCGGGTGTATCATTAACGATATTATCAGTTAATGTATAAAAGTCGATATTGAAGTTTTTATGGTTTTCAATAATTTCTTTTTCAAAACTATCATATGATCTTGTATATTCGTTTTTCTTTTTTCCTAATGCAGCGTAATCACAAAACGAACAACTGAATATGCATCCAGCAGCAACTTCTGTACATATGCTTTCGTTAGGAAAAATTTTATCATCTAAAATATATGTCGAAGCACAATCACTAAAATCAAATAAATCATCAGTGCGTAAAATAGGTTTACCGTTAATGATACTAATTTCTAATGGTTCTTCATTACATATTTTTTCTATAATATCAGGATTATTACCAATAACAAAATATGTTACATACTTTGATAATAAATCAAAACCCATAATATCTTTTTTTCTTTTCATGGCAATAGAAGTTATTTCCCAGCCACCCAGAATATATTTGAAATTATTCGCTTCACATATTTTTCCTATGTTCAACAGGAACAGTATGGTTTTTAATCCCCATACTCTAGTTATGTCTTCAAATTCTTTTGATGGAAGTTTAAACTTTTTATTTTTTCTATCGACACCAGCAAGAAAAGAAGTGCTAACACAAATAAGAATTTCTTCATTATTAGAAAAATCAGAAACAATTTTATTAAGTTCATCATAAGAAAAATTAGTGCAATGGTGTATCTGTTTTACTTCAAAGTTTTTTTTACGTAAAGCATATGCAATTCTTGAAATAGATGCGCTTTTAAGCGGCATAGATTCTAGAGTTTTAAAATCGCCAAATATCAATATCTTTTTAATCATCATATTATCCTGTTTTTATTATTTAGCAGGATTTTTGGTGAACCATGAAAGATTCGAACTTTCGACAAAGAGATTAAGAGTCTCCTGCTCTACCAGCTGAGCTAATGGTCCGTAAAGATTTGCCGTATAGGATTTGCACCTATCTCTCACCCGACTCCGCAGATGTGTCCTAACTTATAGACGAACGGCAAAAATTGGTAGGGCGTAGGAGAGTCGAACTCCTCTAACAGGAATGAAAATCCTGGATCCTAACCGATAGACGAACGCCCCAAATAGCTCCGGTCACTATCGTAGTCCGGCAACGGATGGTTATTTAAGTGTCTCTCATTGATGCTGCAGCTTGAGAGAGAATCATTTACCATCACCCTAGTCTGTTTCAACACTAAAGGGCACGTATTGGCGGAAGAGGTAGGATTCGAACCCACGGTACCTTGCGGTACGTCGCATTTCAAGTGCGGTGCCTTAAACCAGACTCGGCCACTCTTCCGTATATTTGGTCCGTGTGGAGAGACTCGAACTCCCGACCCTCTGGTCCCAAACCAGATGCGCTACCAGGCTGCGCTACACACGGATTATTGGTTGGCGCAGAAGGTAACGATCCTTCCACCCCTGTCTTATCAGGACAGTGCTCTTCCTCTGAGCTATGCGCCAGTATAATGGTGGACACTCTGGGACTCGAACCCAGGACCATCAGATTAAAAGTCCGATGCTCTACCAACTGAGCTAAGTGTCCAATCTGTTTCTACAAAGATACACCTAATCCCTCACCTTCAGGAGCCTCTTACGAGTCGGTCCCGATGTATCTATGAAGAAACAACTTTCGTTGTTTCTAGGTTTAAATTGTCAAACAGCGCCGATTTAGTATCACCATTATACCCTAGATAGAAACCTAAGTCAACAGTTATTTTAACAAAGAAAAAGGCGGGAACTTTTCAGCCCCGCCTCTAAAATTCCTGATTTAGGAACCTTTAGACGAGACCAGCCGCAAGAGCCTTATATCCTGCAGCAATAACTTTACGAGATGGTGTGCCGAATGAATATTTATTCGTAACACGTCCCTTAGTATCTGTGTGTTTATTACAGTAGATAGAGTAACCCTCCATACGTAGCTGGTAAACAGCATCGTGTGGATTAGCAATATTATATCGTGCAGAAATCTGCTTAGCAGTGAGCTTTTCACCGTTAAGTACTAGAGCAGTATGCAGCTTTTCAAATTGGGTTGTCATTAGATTCTCCTGATTAAATTATTTAGTAAGTATACTACAATTTTTAACGAAAGTCAACAGTTATTTTCACAAAATGTCAATAATTCGTCCATTCATATCCACACAGCGAACTCGCTGTCCAGGAAACTGGGAGGCAAGAGAATGCATCCCAGAGTAGATCATTTGGGAGTTGCTCAATGTAACTTGATACGTACGCCAGTTACCAGTCGTATCCTGAAGCTGAATTTGCACCTGATCCATATTAACCTCTCCTAGACTTTGAGCCGACCTGTGTAAGATCTTCACCAGGAGTCGCATACTGCAATCCGCCTTTATTGAACAGAGGCATCACACGGCTCGCCTTCATAAGGATTTCCTTACGAACGTTTTCTGGTTCCTTATGGAGGTTGGTCATAATGTCACGTTTTAGACAGGAAGCAGCGTTGCCGCTCATCCCGGATGATTCGTAATCATTACCCTCAACAACCATAGTCTCATTATACCTTTTTTTCCATCCTACGTCAACAGTTTTCTTTGCCCTGATTTGATCAGGATGTACACCATTTTTACGTAGCCAGAGATCGTGTTTCGATACCTGGCCAGTCACCTTCGACTTACTCTTACGTTGTCTAAGATTCGTGGTCGTGTAATAGGCGGGAAGGATCTGTGTTGACATAGTGTTCTCCTCAAGCTTATAACCAATTATACCCTATCAGAGGAAAAAGTCAAGCGATTTTTTTGATTTCAGAGTCGATTTCTTCCTCGTCGATCACCTCTACGACGAAATCGTAGAGGGCTTCTCGGAGAAGATTCTTGGCCGGGAGATATCTATCGGCCTTAATACGTTCCATGTGTCTATAGTTAGAGTACTTCTCTTCCTCCCACATATCATCTCGGGCATCAATCATCTCTTCAAGAGCTGTGATAAATTTATCAATATTCTCTATTGGTAGCTTGGATTTCTTCATTACGATCTTCCATGTCTTCGACCAAGATATACTTGGCATCCTTGTCGAATTGAGCATAAGCATCAAGTAGACGGCGAGCTTTCATTAGTCTATTAATAACGCTATTGATAGTCTTATGTACTACAGGATCGTTATGATTGTCCTGTAAATCCATTAATGCAGCATCTAAATTTGAATCCACTGAATAATCAATATGATACTTCATTACCGAGCCGTCTTTATCCATTTTCTCTTCTAAAATTAGAGGAGGAAACAGTATAGTTTTAATCTCTTCAAGTCTTTCGTCTGAAGGAGTCCAAGTCTGTTTCACAATTTTCCATGGCATTTTCATTACAAATAATACTCCCTTGCGTTTTTTCAGCAATTAATATAGTTACAACAACGTCAGGAGACTTCTTTTTTCTCCGAAATGTTTTACGAATTTCGTCGATATCTCGTTCAATCTCCTGACAGTTTTTCATTTCTTCTTACGCCCCATGTTATACTTAGCCTCTAGGGTCCATTCATTCTTTTCTTTATGATTAATGATCTTAATCTGACTCATAGATGCCAGCGGATCTTTAATTTTTTCAGAGTCAACGACCTTTAACAGTCCCCAATCCTGGAGCAAATCAATAATTTTATTACGTCGTCCGATATCTTCATCGGAGAAATTAGAAGGTTTACCGTCAATTGCAAACATTTCCTTAAAGTGGACAATATAATATTTGCCTTGCTTATGAAAAATGTGGCAGGACTGATAGAGTTTTTTTTCTTTTCGGGAAGCAACCCCGATCCTTGTAAGAGTTTCTTTAATTTTAAGAAAGTCTTCTTCTTCTGCTATCCTCACCTCAATTAAAGTTTCCAGAATGTCATTCATTTAATCCCACCCTTATCCAGTTTTTCTTTTATGGTTTTAACATTTTCTTCTGTAAGAATGGATAAAGCTACTTTGGCTTTCTGGTAATTATAACCAAAATACTGTTGGATTGCTTCAATATCCGTATCTTCCTTACGCTTCGCCCACTTAGACTTTTTACGGGCTTTCGGGCGTATTGTATTTATTAAATATTGAAACTGAAGTTTATGGTCAAGGTGGTGGTTGGTATTCATCTCCTGGGCGTAAAGGATAGTATCCGGGTGATATGACAGTGCACGATTTGTAAGAAAAGGAACATATGCTTTTTCCGATATTTCGTCGACTATCAAATTTTCTTTAGTTTTAAGAATAGAATCGACATAATCGAAAGGGTTCACTTTGCAAACTCCAGCTCCATCATCATCTCTGTCAAACAAGCCATGACATTAATCTCGGCATCGGCAGAGAATGCTGCCTGATATTGATAGCGTCCGAGCAAAAGAACGAGTGCAGGAACACTTGATTTAACAAGAAATTCAGCACAGTGATCATACAGCTTACGGAAAATCATATTCTGATCGCTGTCGAGATTCTCACCAACCCATTTACGGATGCCAGTGAAATTCTTTTCTCTAAGAAGAGTAACCAATTCGTTAAGAGAGATCTCCTGGATATTTGCCAAAATACCAGAATCAATTGCACCAGTGGCAGAGTAACGCTGAAGTTCATTAAGAACACGACGCCAATCAGGGAAATGCTTATTGATAACTTCCGCAACAACTGCCTTATCATTTGTCACGTTTTCGGTAGTCAAAATACTGGTAACTCGCTTTAGGAACTGGACAGCGAGTTTGGCCATATCTTTCTTGCCAATTTTAAAATCGATTACAGAACATCGAGAATGAAGAGGCTCGATAATTCGGTTCTTAAAATTACAAGTAAGGATAAAACCACAGTTTCGAGAGAACTCCTCCATAAAGTTACGAAGAGCTGGTTGAATTGTTTGGGCGTTCATATAATCTGCTTCGTCTAGAATAACATATTTACGACCACCACTAAGCGAGACAGAAGATGCAAAATTTGCAATCTCATTTCGTAGAGTGTCGATCAATCTACCTTCATTAGATCCGTTGATTATAATATAATCACAACTGAGCTCTTCAAGCATGGCACGAGCTATTGTCGTTTTACCAACACCAGCTGTACCAGACAAAATAAGATTAGGAATATTTTTTTGATCCACGAACTGTTGGAAGGTCGCCTTAAGTTCAGCGGGAAGAATAGTTTCTTCAATTGTTTTCGGACGATACTTCTCGACCCAGAGAAAATCATTATTCATTACAATCCACCTTATCATTAATAAACAATTCAAGATTCAAAGTCGGTATTTGAAGTTGTTCATTAGTTTTCCAACCAAAACCTTTCTTATTGTTACGGTTTTTCTCGTCAAAAGCTAATTTAGATATAGATCTAAAAGAATTAACATGCAAAGTTCTCGGATCAATATTTTGCATATATTGTTTTACATAAGTTTCCTCAGAAGGAATAAGTTTATGAGTTACTTTGCAATAAATCAAAAGCGGAACCTGTTTTTGATCATCAATTCCCAAAAGTTCAGTTAATGGATTACGAATCGGTTCATACGATTGCATCAATCTTTTAGGTTTTTTATTAGACATTCTCATCACATATCTCCATAACAAAAAGGGGAGAGCTATTATACTCTCCCCGAAATAAAAAGTCAATTAGAAAGTTGAAGACTGTTCAACAGCAATCCAGTATTCAGCTTCCTTACCTACAAAGTGAGAAATACCACGGGCAGAAATATCTACACTATACTCACCAGGAATAATTTTGATATTTTCTGATTTAAAGATAGCCTTGAAAACCTTATCGGTAAGGCCAATATTAATTGAGTAAACGTCGCTAGAAGGATTTTTAGTATCAGCAGCTTGAAGAAAAATGTTTGTACCATCTCCAGAAATTACGATTTCTGGAAGCTGAAGAACACCAGCACCTTTTTCTACATCCTTAAGGTTCTTATCTGTAAGGATAAATGATACATCAATAGAAGGAAGGTTAATCTCCTTATTTGGAGCCTTATTAATCGCTGCCTCATCAGCATACGTATAATTCGAATGTGCATTATTATCCGAAATAACGACAAACTTATCCTTAAAGTCTAATTCAGGATCGTTAAACAAACTGAGTGCAGAAAGGAAACGATCCATATTATATATGGCAAAATGCTTATGAAATTCAGTAGCGACCGTTGCCTTAGCCATGATAGTTTTCGATGGCGAAATGGTTTTCAAAACATTTCCTTCTGTAATAACAATAGAAGGATTAATCTTTGCGAAATTCTTGAGCACGTTGATGGTGTTTGTATCAATCTTCATAATATATTCTCCAATGATAAAGGGAAGTGTTGCTATTGTACCCTACTTCAAGCACAATAGCAACATTTATTTTTACTTCTTCTTGGGTTTTCCACCAAGCTGCGAAGGATCAGCAGTAGCTGATGCACCAATTGATGCAAGATCAGCAAGAGATCCACCAAAGATATAAGTGCCAACATGCTGCATTTTCATCCAAGGACAGAACCAAGTTTTAAGATTAGCTTCCTGAGCCTTTTGGCAGAACCAGTAGTCTTCCGAAAGGTAACGCTTAGACTTAGGATCGACTTCCGCCTGGAAAGCCATCATGATTTCACGAGTGCCATCGAAATGTTCAGTGCGAACATGATCGGGCTTATACATATACTGAGGATAGAACTCACAGAACTTCTTCATTGCTGGCTTTGAAATCATCATGAAACCAGTACCAATTTCAAGAACCTCACAAGGTTCACCGATTGCGATGCTCTGCTGACCGCCCTTTGGATTGAAGACATAATCACCAACAAACTTTTCAAGAACGTTTGGATCTTCGTCAGCAATACCCTTATCAACAGCGAGCTTAATCTTTTCCCAGCTGATGCACTTCTTAGGATAAGGACCGCCAATGATGTCATACTTATCAGGATCCTGAGTTTGAAGAGCCATAAGAGCGATAATATCTTGTGGATTAAAACCAATGTCCGAGTCGATAAACATTAGATGATCTGCATCAGAACGAATAAATTCATCGACACAATAGTTACGTGCACGAGTGATCAATGATTCGTTGAAGAGAAAATAAAACTGAAGAGGAATTCCATACTGTGCACACAATGCTGAAAGATCAGCAACTGAACGAGCAAACATACCAGCACACATACCACCATACATTGGTGTAGCAATGAAAAGCTTACGCTTACGAAGCTCTTCAATATTAATATTAATTTCCATTATTTACCATCCTTATAATGATCCACATATAAACACATTAGCGTGTAGTGGAGCGTTTTCATCAAATCAGCTTTATTGCTGCCATTCTTTTTACCATAACGCCAAAGATACTTGAGCGCTGTGTTACGAAACGTAGGCATCGAATCACCAAATGCAATCCAAGCATCAAAACATTCAATGCTCTGATCTTCAGACTTGTAGTGTTCACCATACGTCTTATCTATATAGGTTTTGAAGTCGGCGATAATCCGATCCTCAGCATACTTATAAGAAATATTTTCCGAATCTTCACAAACCATATTAGTTGATTTCAATGACATATAATAATCTTTATCTATCTGCATTATAAATCTCCACGTCTGCAGTTATTGCCTCAAACACCCTTTCTTGTTCTTCCAAGTTATTGTTGGCAAACTTTGTAATATGAAACATCAATCCAAAATTAGTAAGGATGTTTCCAATCTTTGTTTCTCGTCCCTGAAGCCAAGTTTCATTTTGCTCGCTACCACGTTCTTTATATCGTTCTGTACGAATTTCTTTATTCGTTGAAAGATAAACGATAGTTGTATCGTAGTTATCAACGCACGACTCGAGAAACGAAGCTGTGAAAAGACGATCGCCTTCATAAAGAAGAACTGCATCTTTGGGCAAAGTAGCGAGGAATTTAATAGCCTCTGGCTGAACAGCCATGCTCATACGATCTGTTCCGGCGAATACCTGACCTTCTTCATACTTACCAAGAACATATATGTTCTCTTTCTGAAGATAAGGTACAAGCTTCACCGAATCATACTTAGGTTCGAGTTTATAATTCTCGATAATACGTTTCATCAAAGTAGTTTTACCAGATCCTGGTTCACCACCAATAGCAATAACTTTCATAATTACTCCATAAATGCTTCAATGCCAGCACTCTTCGTTTCGAAGATACCAGTTGCATCGAGAATATTAGAATTAAGGTATAGACTCATTTTACTATGATTTATACTATTAGTCAACAGTTTATTTTGTATAGTTTCAGACCTGGAGTCCCATAGTGGTTGCCAGTCAATACCATTCCAATTATCTTTTTCGCATTTGGCAATCTCTTCGGCCTGTCGATCTAGATAATAACCTAGATACCTACCATGTTTAACACGAAACAGTTTTTTAAACGAACAGAGACATGTTTCCATATCAAAGTAATCAGTGTTGGGGAAATCTTTACGAATCTCGTTAAGAATATCTTGCGCCTCGCCTTCAAGATAAGCAATTTGTGATGCAGTAAGTTTTTGATCATACCACTCATCAAGACCAAGAGCCATAAGCAAACCATTACGATGTGACCTTGAACCATCGTAATCGTCAAGCATAAGATTGTTTGGTTCAATTGGCATATTACAACACTGTTTAAGCGTTTGTAAATAAAACCAAGTTGAATAACGTCCAAACTTATGGAACTTCGACTTTATTTCGGGCCAGAGTTGTTTGAAGTTTTCATCGGGGGATCCTGTAAGGAATGGTTGAAATGCTTCCCGTTGAGTTTTATCGCCCACCCATTGTTTGTAGGACTCGAACTGGGCTGGAAGATGACCCTTATTCCACTTGGTGTCAGTTTGATAACGGAGCCGTTTGTAATTGTTATTATTCCATTCGCGAAGTCGTTCAACGCCAACGAGCTCCATATCCGGAAATTCGTTCCAAATCACCCATGTAGTTGGGAGGTAATATGTTGTACCATAGATCCAAGAAATCCAAAGCTTCTGCTCCTTATTATGTTCAAATCTATCAAACAAATAATTTGTCATGAAAATCGCTGGATCGCAATCCTTAATGGAAAGCGACCAGCGATACCAGTTAATAAAATCTTGTTTACGCTGCAATTTGTTTTTCATCAAACAACATATTGACAATATTATTTATCATATTACCCTTTCTTGTGGTGTCATAACGAGCTGGCAAAGAAACAATAAACACCATGGCATCATTATGTTTCCCAACAAATGGAACATACCCATTTATGGCTTTAGATTTATCAGGGAAAAAATTATAAAATTCGAAATTATTTTTCACATTTTGAAAAATTTTCGTTTCTTGGTTTTCAGTTTTAGTTTCTGTATGATATGCAAGAATAACTTCAGCAGTTTTTCCTTGCGAAGATCCAGTAGTGCCAAAGAAATTAGCCGGATTAGAAATTGCATCGCGATGCAAACTTGAAAATGATGATCTACTAACTGATGCTTTAGGGAATTTCATGTTAACATAATAAGAAATTTTTTCAAGCAACTTATTAGCACTATAATTTACCCAATTATCGCTTTTTATCTCATTTTCTTCATATTTTTCTTTATATGATTTAAGGTTTTGAACTAAAGCCTGTGTACTAAATTTTTTGTAATATAAAGCTTTAAAACATTCACAAAAATATTCAAAAGAGTTTTCAAATAATTCTTTATGATCCATATGAAAATTATGAATGTGATTCGGTAGTTCTTTACTTGGATCCTGTGCCTTTTTATATTGTTCAGGAATATTTCGAGCTGAACAATAATTTCTCATGATAGAACTAGTGTCATTGAATACGTTTGATTTAAGCCTAACTACAGGAACAGTTGACCAAATTTTGCATTTTTCAATAGCATGCACAGTTGTCGTGCCATCCAAACGCATTTCTGTACCATCTGGATATTCAACGATTGTACAAGCTTCAACTTTTCGAACAGCTGCAATAGGATCTCGCAGCATAGACTCAGCGACTTTACTGACTTCTTTAGGATCTACATGATTTTCAGTAATTTGCAAAAACTCCATTTTAACCATGCGATCAACAGGTTCATAAGTTACCTTATGAATAACTTTATCAGGAGTATCCAATTGGACAATAACTGCTTGTTTAACTTCTGAAGCTAATTTTTCAATACGTAAATTAATTTTTTCATATTCTTCAACAGAATACTTTTCTGGAAAAATATTATAAAAAATCATATTTTCACCAACAATATAATCTTTTTCTTCAAGAATACTTTGGCGAGCGCCACCAACATATCCACCGCCACTATTTTTATTGTAAAGATCAATTGCATTATTTTTCGCAAGATTGATTAAATATGTTTCAAGAGCATGAGCTTTTTCTTTGCTCTCACCTTTATAAACAATATATTCGTCGATTAAATTATCTTCAATAGCTTTTTGAAGAAAAATACTAGATGAAGAATGTGTGTATGATTTGCTGCCAATTTGATGATGCAAACCAATATAAAAACAATTGATAGAATTATTATGCAGGATATATACGTACCAGTAGTTCGGTTCAAAGTTCAACATTTTATATCTCCTAAATTCTCATATTTTGATAGAGCGAGATTATATCAGCATTAAGAACTCATTATAGCGTGATGGATGTCCAAAGTCAAATTTAGTATGTTTTTTAACTTTTTTAGCTATCCATTTTAATTTTGCATTACGAAGTTCTTGTGGATATTTGTTTATGATTTCACTTGCAGTCATATTTTGCGTATCTTTAAAACATTCTACGCCTTTCATGTTAATAGGAAGGTCGCAGAACATGGAATGACCTATGGTTGTTCCCCAATAAGTCATTCCAAGCCTATCATAAAAGCCGAGGGCTGAGCGGTTACAGTCTAATCGTATGCTTGTAGCCCCGACATCAACTGCTTCGAGAATATTACGATGTAACATTTCTCTGGCAGAACCTTTACCCCTGCCCGGAACAGGAGTAAAGATATTAGATATGAAGAGAACTCTGGATTTTGATTGACCAGAAAGTTTCATAAAACACACGGACAAAATCTCACCGTTCTCTTCTAAAACTCTGGGTGGCCATTTATCCCAAGCTTTCATATAGTTCCACATACCTATGGCAACTTTCGAAAACTTCCGATCTTTCCCAACCAGAGTATTATTATACCTCAAATATGCTTCTTTGTCAAGCGTTTTGTAGATCATACTGAAAGAAATTTACGAGACTTACCGAGCTTGTTAAGACCAAGTTTTTCGGCAGTTTCATCATCAAGGTTGCGATCAGTACGTTCATGTTTGGTCTTTTCCCAACCAACATACATCTCATGATCGTATTCAAATGGTGGAAACTTGTAATCATTGTAGAACAGAATTTCCTGTACGTCTGGACCATTATTGAGCGCCGCATCAATCCATTCAGTGGCAAACTTGAAACAGTCTTCGATTTCACGTCGATCAACAGAGCTACGGAAACAACGAAATTCAATAGTCTTAGAATTTTTAAGAGCGTATGTGTGAATACCATATCGGAAAGGGCGAGACTGAGTAACCGCATCTTTACCACAACAATGAACACGAAGCCAATCATTGAAGTCAGTCGGTACTGTCCCAAGATTAGTTGCGAGCCAGTCGGCCATAATACGCCCACCATCGTGCTTAAGATAAGTTTTGGCAGTCTTAGTGAGATCCATATTTGGAACAACTCGAAACTGGTAACAACGATCAATGGTCATGTGCTGATTATCACGAAGATAAAGCGACAGACGCTTCAATGCATCGATGTCTTCGGTAAGGCCAGGAACATGAATATGGAGATGTCCATGGTTAACGCAACCGGCAGTCGGTACAGTGCCATGATCAACAAACATATCATGAAGCTTCATAATGTTGTCGACTTGCTCCTGCCATGTCTTAGTTGGTTTGGTATTGATCTCACCACCAACAGGTGGGTTAACACCCTTCGGGTCAGAGCCTAGTCCACGGTAAGGATCACGAAGATTTATGATATCAGTTTCACAATATTCCCATGCGCCGAGCTCTTCGGGAATTGGCATTTTGCGATCAATATCACCCCATTCAATTTCATAACCATAAGTGAATGTGTTTCGATCATACTTTGTCATTGTAAATCCTCAATGTTATCCGGAACAGATATACCATGGCTCATAAGCGTAAAATCTATCACCATATAAACACGGTACATCTCGGTTTTTTCAATATCAGTTAATCCTGCCCGCTTTAAAATGTCAGCAGTCGAGGCAAAAATAGTCATTCTAGAATCAGAATAATAATATAAAGGTCGTTCTTCATTTCTAAATGCAGTAATTACCTTATCATTATCAATAGTACAAACCGCCATCGATGCCGGTCTAAATGTTTTTAATGGGTGTCCTTTTCCGCTTTCAAGTTGGCGCAAAATAAGTTCTGAGTCATTGGCTGTCTCAGTTTCAAAACCAAAGGATTTTCTCCATAATTCTTTTGGTTCTTGTGTGATAACTCCATTGTGGACGATTGAGAGTTTATCAGACGCCATAGGCTGATTGTAGTTAAGATCACTGGTAGAATAACGGATATGCCCAATACAATATAAGTTACCATCTTCATTTCTCCAAGAATTTAAATCTTGAGTTTTAATAAATTCATCAGCGGGGATTGGTTCTTTAATTGTATTTATCATTTCGTTTTTCACATACGAAACGCCTGTGGCATGTTTACCACGAATCATAGACTGTTGAAAAAGACCACGAACTAAATCGTGATCTCCTTCATTAAAATTATCAATTGTTATTGCAAGAACACCACACATTAAAAGAATGAATCCAAACTAGCTGATTCTACTTTTTTATATGGATCGTTCATATAATGGGCTTTCATATAATCATACCATTCTTTATCTTCCCACATTGCAGGAGATACACCATTCCAAAGAGTGCGATGCAATTTATGATTTTTATTCATACGCCGTTCTTCAACATATTTCTTGCGAAGCATTTCATAATCATATGACTTAAGGTCAACCATCTTTTCACGGAAATATGCAACAATGGTCATACGATCGTTGTCATCACCGATAAGTTCATCGTTAGCATGAATACCTTCGTGATTATTTACAAGGAGCATATCACCAGGCTGGAGATTAATAGCAATACGGTACTCAGGGAGAATAAATTGGCCACCTCTCCATCCTTTCCCGTCAGGCCCAGTAATACCGCATATGTTACTGAAGCCAGTAGTAAGATCGCCTGCATCACGGTGGCAGGCAGTGCGCCAGTTATGGTTAACAGTAAGAGTAGTGAAGACAGTGCCATCGATGCGGAATCGATAGTCAAGTTTGTCGGCCTCTGCATTTTGAGCTTTCCATCTACCAGGAATCAGTTCACGAAACTGATCATTCAGCTTGTGTAGATAAGGATATGAAAGAGCAAACTTATCTGGATTCTTTTCATTATATGCACAAGCACGACCATGAGGGATACGAGGATAACGATCAAAGTATCCAGCAATACCAGACATCACAGACTGCGCATAATTGGTGTCTGAAATATAATTATCAATAACATGCTGCGCTTCATTCATCTGCTCTTCACGAGACATATTATGAAGACCCATAAGCCACTTATCAAACCAACCATGGTACTCAGGATAAATCTTAGTTACTTCCGAACGAAGCCAAACCTGACCACGTGTTTCTTCTTTTGAATTATGTTTGTAACTTTCCTTAATTGAATCCAAAGTTCGATGTTCGTTATGTTCTACCATAGGATTATTAGGACGACACAGATACTCTAAAATTTCAATCTGTTCTGGTGTAACCCAGTCGCGATTACCACGACCTTCCTGACCTAGCTGGTCTCCACGAGGTCCAGCCGCCATACCACGGTTTTGTGATTCTGTTGCAGCCCCTCTCAAACCAATATATGCAGAATCGCATTCTTCTTTCGTAAATGTATTTTTACGAAACTTGAAAATAATATTATCTTCGGTGAGAGTACCGTCGATAGCTTCTGCATAAAGATCACAATCATCTTGAATAATTCTATCATAATAATTATTACCGACAAATGTTCCAAGAACTTCTTCTGAACTGATCTTTGGTCTTACTAAAATTTCTACCACAATTATCTCCTAAATTAGTTGAATCATATACTCGTATATATGCAATGTTACAACGTAATTTGTGCATTTCTCAAAACAATTTCATCATGTGACTTTTTCAATACGCCAGCAATATCTGGTGGCGTCCAACCTTCGGGCTTTTGTACCTTACCATCCGCACGACGAAGAACCTTACCATCAACTAGCTTTGCCATATTTGAACGATGAACTTCTTCAAACACTTTATCTAAAGGAATACCATATGAAACGGCTGTTCCCAAAGCAATGTAGATAATATCAGCAAGAGCATCTGCGATTCCTACAATGTCAGCATCTTCTTCAGCATCAAAATATTCATCAAACTCTTCTTCAAGAAGAGACATACGAAGTACACACTCATCAATACTTTCGGGAATAGCAGGAACTTCGCCAATACGTTGACCGAATGCCCGATGAAAATCTTTTACGTCATTAAACCAATTAGTCATTAATCCACTCCGGAGGTTGGCGGTTTTTCCACTTATGCAATTTTGACTTACCTATTCTATAATAATTCCGATAGTTAGTCAAGGGTTCATTTGAAATAATATACTCATCAGCCATGCATGATGGCATAGGAGTCCAATCATATTCATGCAGGTTCTTGGGTGGCGACTGAAGCATATACGAGATCTCACCATAACATTTATGCTGTTTTTCGTAACGATACGTATACTCGCCCATCAATGCAAAAAAGTGATCAACGAGCCAAGTATAATTTTCAATAGAATTACGGCACCAGACAGCAGAAGGATGATTGATATGAGTCGCTGCATACAAAACTGAATCTCTTGAATCATCAAGAACCCAAGCTTTGGTTTTGCGAGCGGTTTTCTTTTCTAAATTAACTTTGACGCCTTCTACCTGACGACCGTCAAGAACACGATGTGCTGTCGAGAGCAACTGTGCACTCTCGAGGATCATCTTAACCACATGCTTATCAACCATCCATTCGGCAGCTTGAACGGGATCATGATCAATATAGAAAATATTCAATTTACGCTCCGTTTTGTTTCCAGCGCTTCATGGCCTGTTCCCGATGGAACTTATTTGCTCTCTGATAATAAACTACGCCATCCAGATGATCTAGTTCATGCTGGAAAATACGTGCTGACAAACCAGTAAACTGCTTAGTCAAAGTGTCTCCATTCGGTATCTGAAACCGAACCTTGATATGTTGCGACCTCTTTATCTTAACTAAAAGACCTGGAAAAGTCAAGCACCCTTCTTCGAGGACAATCTGATCAGTGCCAGGCATAACAATCCTAGGATTAAAACAAACAAAGTTCTCAGGTGCGGCACGCATAGCAAAAATGCGATATCCAACACCAACCTGATTTGCTGCCAAACCAAGACCATTTTTTTCATACATAAACTTAACTAGATTTTGTGAAAATTCAATAGGGTCAAATGGTGGGTTTAAAAAATCAAAAAGTTTACATGTTGTCTTTAAAATAATATCGTCGCTTTTAACTAATTCCATAGTATTTCCTTCACCAGTGTCTTATTAAGTTTTATCATGTTTCTCGTAAAATAAGATCGAAATTAATGATACAACGATAATTAATCGTTGGTTGACTTGAACAATGATATCTACTTCCATCAAAAAACACCATACGACCACGTTGTGGAGTTACTCTCTGGTGTTCTGTTAATGCTACTCCTACCGAACCACCAACAGCATCATTGCTGGTTTGGTCGTATATAATAGTATCACCATCAGATCCATTACAATAATAGATACAAGCAATATGCTTCATCTCTTTTGGAAGATCTACATGAATACCATTATGCTCTTTCTTATATTGAGGAGCCATTGGTATTTGCAAAAACGCTCGTGTATAATGGACTTCTTTAACTTCAAGGCCGAAACTATAAAATTTTGGCTGGAAAATATTATTTACAATGGGTAGATAATTGGGAGATCGTTTTTGAATATCAGGATGTTTCAGAACATGAACGAAACCATGAGAAGGATATGAATGATTATTTACGCCACTAACATCGTTTAGAAATTTCCAATCAGACGCCATAATTGAATCATGTACTAGCTTCTGTTCGTTTTCGTTCAAAAATTTATCGACGATTTTTGTCTCAAACATTTTATTTTTCATAATTGTTTCGTACATTATATCGTACGTATCATACCATACTTCTTTTTCGGTCATGCTATCCTCGAGAAATTTTTATGTTTTTCAAACACAATGCATCGATCGAACTTATCCTGAAGCTGATCACCCTTATGACTTATTATAAATGTATTCGTGTCTGAAGTCAAGCTTTTTATTACCTTCAGGAACTCTTCTGTGCCATTAGAGTCAAGAGAGCTATCAAACACCTCGTCCATGATAAGAAGGTTGGTATTGATACTATTACGCAGTTTGGCCACCGCTCTCCATGTGAACAGGATCGCGAGATCGATTCGCATTTTCTCTCCTTCCGAGAAAGAAGCGTAGGAGAATTCATCACGATATCTTGATTTGATTGTCTCATTAAAATTCTCGTCAAGTTCAAACTGACACATAAACTCCATGGAAGAAAGATACTTGTTGATCAATTTATTAATCACAGGTATATATTGTTTGATAATTTTCGACTTAATACCACCATCCTTGAGCACAATACCTGCAGCGTTAAGAAGGTTTTTTTCATTATAAAGATCGTTATAATTCGTTTCAATTTCTTTTAATTCGACTTCAAGATCGTTTATCTGAGCGCCGTCATGCGCTTTTGATTTTTTACTTAAATTTGATATTTCTTTTGTAAGTTCGTCGCGGTAGTCAACAAGAGAATTAATTTTTGTTTTGAGGCGATGAATTTCCATTTTTTCATTGTTTATTTGCGAATGAATCTCAAGAATTTTATCAAGACTAGCGTTTGTTTCGTCATATTGAGTTACTAGTTGGTTAAGACCAGTATCGATATTTTCTATTTCTCGAGTTTTAGTATCAATAGATATTTCACGAAAATCTTTACTAATGGTCTGAGTACATGTAGGACAATTTTCATGTTTCTTAAAAAAATTAATATCATTGGAAATAATAGCACGTTTGGCTTCTATCTGATGTTTCAGAGAAGAAAGTTTCTGAACTTTCTTAGTAAGAGTCGTTTCATCACTAACGGATTCTTGAAGAGTTTTTAACTTATTTGATAATTCCCAATACTGATCATTGATAACTGTAATATTATCATTAGTTTCATTAATCCGATTACGCTTCTCTTCGATCATTTGTTCATTATTACTTTGAAGTTCAAGAAGATGAACCTTCATAAGTTTAATCTTTTCTTCAATAATTTTCTTATTATTAGAACATGTAACGATAGAGTCGTTGTTGATCATGATTTTGTTTTTGAGAAGCAAATTCATTGTCGTAAAAATTTGTAAATCAAGAAGGTCTTCAATAATATCGCGACGAGCAGCAGGAGACAACTGCATAAAGGACTGAAACGTTGCCGATCCAAGCACAACTACCTGACAGAAAGACTTATGATTTACCTTAAGAATTTGTTTCTCTAAAATTTCCTGATAATCTTTCATCTCAGCTGATTGATTCATAAGATTACCATTCATCCAAACTTCGAATATATTTGGTTTGATTCCACGAATGATTTTATAATTATTCGAATTAATAGAGAATTCTACTTCAACGACGAGCATCTTATTGGTGATCGTATTGATCATCTGACCTTTATTAATTTTACGAAACGCTTTACCAAACAGAACAAATGATATAGCGTCAAGAATTGTAGACTTACCAGCTCCATTCTCGCCAACGATAATCGTCGACGTGTGAGTGTTCAAATCGATCTCTGTAAACATATTTCCTGTTGACAGAAGATTTTTCCATCGAAGTTTATTAAATAATATCATTCTACAGTCAATGCCTCTTGATATAATTCTATAATTTTACTCGTCAATTTAACTGTATCAACGTTTTTAATTTGTGTCGTTTCAAGATACTTTTTAAAAATATCAATGGTTGATTCAGCTTCATTGACAATGTCACCATCATCTTCTAAATTAAGGTTTAAATGATCTTCTACAATTTGCATTTCAATAGGATTTTCTGATTCAATATTTTCAATAAATTTATCGAACCACAGTGGGTTATTTTTATTTTGAACAATGACCTTAACAATTTTTTTTCGATACTTGCTGTAATCAAACACTGTTTCTAGGAACTTGGTGTCCGTGTCATTGTACCAAACTTTTTCGAACATAGTATATGGATTTTTTATAAAAGTTAATTCCCTAGTTTCTGTATCAAAGATATGAAAGCCTTTTGGATCGTCATAATCAGACCAAGTAAACTCTCCATGACTGCCCAAATAACAAATAGTACCATCAGAGGAACGGTGATGGTAATGACCACTGAGAACAAGATCAAAACGGTTAAAGATATTACGATCATCGCCATGAGAAACCATAGAACCTCTATACATCTCAAATCCTGCAAGCTCAAGGTGTCCCATAACAATTTGGGCCGGTGTAGATTTAATTTTTTCAAGTGAAACTTTCCTATTCTCGTCGCATATCCATGGAAGTAGTAGTACTATTATATTATCAAACTCTACCTCGACTGGATAGTTGGAGTATACCTTGAACGTAGGATACTTACCGACTACAAGCTCGCGAAGAGCGTTGATATCGTTTGTATTTTTAAAGTATGTGTCATGATTGCCAGCGATGAAATGAACGGCGAGATTACGATCAGATAAAGGTTTTAGAAAATCTTCGCGTAAACGTCTGGCGGTATTGATGTTAACATACTTACGGCGATCAACAAAATCCCCGAGATGTACAACGGTAGAAATATGATTGTCATCAATGTAAGGAAAAAATGTCTTTTCGAGGAACATTTTGCTATTGTCCATAAAGGCGACATTATCATTTCGAACTCCCCAATGAGTATCTGTAATTAATGCAATTTTCATATTATCTACCGATACGAGTATTGGCTAACTTTGATCTGGTATCTTTATCCATAAACGAACGTTTATCCCGAGAATAAGTGTTCAAAATCATTGTACAATAATCTCTAATTGCTTCAATTCGAAGTTCATAATTATCTCTCTCGGTGCTCCGTAAATTAGGATCGTTGAGTTTGTGTGCAAGGTCAATCACATTGACCGGCAGCATATGTTCATTCTTCATCACATACCTCTTTAATTTCCTCCAATATTGGAGTATCAGTAAATTTTTCAACACCACTTAGTTTACTATTTTTTTTGATGTTAGTCAACTTATTTTCATAGCTACGGACAACTTCATCAGAATATTCGTTTGCTTTTAAATGAATATTTTCAGCATCTGTCCAAAGGTTATTCATTAAAAATGCGTTCTCGAAATTTTTATGCTTGATATATGTTTGTTTCTTTTCTTTATGAATACGGCGAATAAAAGCATTCCATGCTATCTGTGTAAAGTAAGCGAAAGGATTGTTTGTTTTATCAGGATTAAAATTATCAACAGCAGCGATACAATCTATGATGCCATCAGAGATCATGTCCTGCTTATATGTATATCCTGAAAAATTAGGTTTCTTTGCTAAATTATTACAAATTAAAAGAATAGACTGTCCGATATAATTTGTAACCTGTGGCTTGGGTTTATCTTCTCGTTTCGAGATCTCAAGCTTCGTTCTGTGTTCAACCATCGAGGTATAAAGTGTTTTATTATTAATATAATTCTTTGCTTTCGCCATAATTAATTCCTTGACTTTTTCTGTAGAACGGGTATAATCACTATGTGGTGTGTGAATGAACAGTACTACTGATTGATTGCTACTTTATAGATCTTGTATGGAAACTTCTCCTCATTATAGATCTTAATGCGCTCCATAAAGTGGAGCAGTGTAAAGTTCTTCTTTGTTTTCCAAGACATATCATCAGATATGTCATATAAGGTTGACTCTGTCTTTGTCTCTGACCTACGAAGACCACGACCAATAGACTGAAGGTTACGTATACGAGACTTAGTCGGTGAAGAAAAGATTACGTTATGAAGATTCTTAATATTGATACCTGTCGAGAACGTGCCATACGAAGCAACGATGATAGCATCAGATTGAGTTTCCACAATCTTTCTGATCTCTTCTCTTTCATCAGCGTCAACAGATCCAGAAACATAATGCACCGGACGATCTCCAGCTTCTTTTTTAAGAGTTTCAAATAGACCCTTACCATGTTTATCAACGAACTGGAACAGCAACAGAGTGTTTCCTTCAAGAGATAATGCGAGATTACGAACGAAACGATTACGTGCCTCGAGTCGAACGATATAATCCATTTCTCCCTGATAATTCATCTTAGAAACGAGCTGACGAATTTCATCGGAGTATGACAGAACGATTGCTTTGATTTTAAAATCCGCAGCATACTTATTTTCGATAAGCTCGGAAGTAGTAGTGACAACACGAACAGTGCCGAATAGCCCTTCAAGTACGAGCTTATTAGTCGAAGTACCATCAAGAGTTCCGGTAAATCCGAAACGATACTTACATTTATCTAACTTAGTCATGATAGTTATAAGAGACTTTGCCTTAAATAAATGCGCCTCGTCGCCTATTACCACATCAAACTGTTCGAAATATTTTTTATCCATTTTATATATGGACTGCCATGTGGAAATTGTGATAGGTTTATTCGTTTGTTTATCTTGCCCTGCATATATTCTGTGAACGAACTTATCAGATTCAAAACCATAGTCGGCAAAATCAGAAGCAAGCTGACTAACCAAAGAAGTAGTTGGGACAATAATAAGAGTACGAGCACTATAATACCTCATTAATAGATAGATAATAAAAGATTTGCCTGATGAAGTTGGGGAAAGTAAAAGAGCTCTACGTTCACGAACAGCATGGACAAAAGCTTCCATCTGGTAGTCACGTGGCTTCATAGTTGGTGCAAGCTTATCAACGAAATCTTTTGCCTCTTTAAGCGAAAACTCGTCCGAACTAAGGTCATTAGTATAATCAACAACATAGTTTCTTGAACGACAAAACTCTTCAACATAAGAGTTTAGGCCACCATAAAGGGTGCATGATAAAAGATTAAATAGACGAATTTTACCGTCCCAAACTTTATTTTGAAACGCTGGCATAAACTTTGCGCCAGGAACATCGAAAGTGAAGTACTCATTAAGCTCATATGCGATTGCTGGATCGCAATGAATTTTATTATATACTTCGTTTAATTTTTCAATATTAACAGTATCCATTATGCTCTCATTTTACAATTATCAAAGTGCCATCTTAACATACTAGAACCTTTTCCAATTTTATTGCAATGTGGACATGTTCTTTCTATAGAAGCAATGTTTTTTAATAATGGATTAGGTAAACCTTTATTCCATGCTTTTTGTTTGCCTTTTAAACCCTTATTCCAAGGATTTTTCTCTTTCATTCTTTCTGAATGTTTTAAAGCTGCATTTTTTTGTTTTTCTGTTCTTTTTTCTCCTTTTAATAAATTAGTAGGAGAAACTTTACCAGTTCTAATTGGAGGAGATCCACCTCCAATTGTAGAATTATAACACATAGGATTTTTAATCATTTCTATACTAACAAGTTTAGATTCAAATATCAAAGCTTCTGATCTATCGTTAAAAAATGATATTATTTCTTTTTTAAAATTTTCTATTCCATATTTTTTAATGGCGTTTTTCAAACCATTACCCGAACCTAAGTAACCGTCTTCTAAATTTTCTGTAGAATGGACACCATAATAATATTTGTTATTTTTAATATTTGTTGTTTTATAGATTATATGAAAAATCATAGAAATTCCTCCATAATCTATTTAGGTAAAAGCTGCTATTGACCATTAATAAATTTTTGAAAGTCGATAGCTGCTTTAATATTGAATCCACGATTAACTAATGATTTGATAATTGATTCGATAAAATCGATTTTTTCGTTCTGAATACCAATTTTAAGAGACAATTTAACAATATCTCGATCGGCGTCCATGTACATTGGAATATCAGACTTTAGGATTAATCCTTTGGCGGGCATTACCCAACCTTTTTCTTTGGTCTCTTCGTTAGGACCCTGAGTATAAAACTCATATTTGTCTAACTTTAACTGTTTCATTTCAGCATCGTATTGACGAAGAAGAAGTCTTTCACCAATATACATTTGATAATATTTGTGATGAAGCTTTGGTATTTTAAGAACTTCATCACCAAGCTCAGTACGGTCGATATCCGAATCTTCTTTCCACTGTGTAAAAATATCTTCTATCTTCATCATCTCTCCTTCAAAAATATTATATTATATAATACTATACTTTTAGGAAAAAGTCAAGGAATTTTATTAATGTCATAGTAAGTATATTTGAAAACTGCAGAAGCTTCGATATAATTGACGTCTGAATCGATAGTGTTGAAGTTGGCACCAGTCAGGCTTACTGGGAATGCATCGACATAAACAATTTCATAATTTGCTTGTTTAGTACTTGTCAAAACGATCAGCGATATATCAGAATAGATACCATCTCCAGATGCAATTGGTTTATTTTCGATAGTTTTGTATTGATCAAAATTTTGTGGTTTACCAAGAGACTTGAGCCAATTATGAATTTCTAGATAATTTTGAAGCGCCTCATCAACCTTAAAGGTTATGCTAAGAGTTCCATAATTAATATGTTCGCCTGGATATGGAATTTTGACAAAAGGATTTGGAGATGTTGCTTCTTGAAGCGTAATGTCTGCGATGTTAACTTTCTGAATAAAAAAGTTAACATGAGGCGCTTTCTTAATTTGAAAACGAAAATTAAGTGGTGATAAAAAGTTTTTATTACTAGGTGTATTATCAATAGCTGACATCAATATTTTCCTTATTATATGTACCATCTGTTTTTTTAAAGATGATAGTTTGAGAGTAAACAGATGTTATCATTATTAGGAGTGCAAATAATATTTTAATATTAAAAATCTCTAGATTTTTTTAATTCGTCTGGATCTTTTATTTTGGCATTTTCAAGATAATCATGACTAAGAGTATGTGTTTTTATTGTTTTAGCGCCAGCCCAATGTTGTTTTGCTACTCTATGCGAACCATCTATTATCCAACCGTCTGGGTGTAACATTACCGGATGTTGCGTATCGGCTTTCATTGTTCTTTCTTTAAAAGAATCGCTGGGGTTTTTTAAATTATCAGCAAAATTACCTTCTTTTGTACCTAAATCAGAATTGTTACTTATAACTTGGTGAATTGGCGTGTCATCTGGTTTTCTTTTTGAAACAGTTTGAACTAATTTATTAATACTATAATGATTATCACCATCGCTATATGTGCCTGGTACAAATGTTTCTTTTATAAATTGTTTAAAGTTTTTCATTTTTACCCCCATCAATTACAACTATTTATATGTGAAAAAAGGAGAGCCGAAGCTCTCCTTTTAAAGTTTGCGGCTTGAAACCGTCTTAAAATATCTTGCCTTCATTGAGCAAGTTTAATACTATAGAACTTTTTTAGTAAATAATACTAAAAAAGTATAGTGACTACATAAGATTATTGACGATAATACGACGATAATAAACGTTAGTCGAGATAGCAAGAGCGCCTGAGCCCTTTGTTAGACCCTGTGCGAATGGGTTCGCGACAACGCCGTAACGAGTCTTGAAACCAATCTTAGGCTGGAAAGTTGACTGATCAACTGCACGTACCATCTGTAGAGGAACGTATGGGCAATAGAATAGACCAGCGTCGAACGCTGACGAACCCTTATAACCAACAGTTAGATAGTTACCACCAAGTGCGTATGGATCAATGTAAACCTTGAGGCGACCGTTAAGAACACCAGCGAAAGTATTACCAGTATCATCTACATCGAGCTTGTTGCTGTTAAGAGCAGGAGCGTAGTCAAGAACACCGGCCATCTGAAGTGCAGACGCGACGTCTGAAGAACAGATAACGATGTTACCCTTGCCACGACGAGTCTGACGAGCAATAGCATTAGCTTCACGTTCAAGCTGGAACATAAGACCCTTAAACTTTTCAACTGACCAACGACCGTTTGAGTCAGTGTCAAGATCGAAAACACCAGCAGTCGTAGTATTGTCAGCAGCACCAGCAACAGCTGTGATGTTGATAGTACGAACGATTTCACGATTGATTTCCGAAAGGATTTCAGCCGAAAGGATGTTTGCAAGTTCAGTTTCAGCATCAAGACCGTGAATAGCCTTAAGGTCCTGTGCAAGTTCCATAGTGTACTCGGCCTTTAGAGCACGAGTGTTAGCAGATACAGTAACCTTTTCAATCGAGAAGGCCATCTGTGGGAATACGTTACCGGAGTCAACACCAAGTGATTCGCCAGCAGCTGTAGTCATACCACCACCAGTGTTATAGGTGTTGGTTGCAGTTAGAGGGCTAGTGTTGGTTGCGCCTGGGATAGTACCCTTGAAACCAAGACCAAAGTTATTGCTATTAACGCCAGTTAGACCACCAGCACCAGTGAAGGCAGTGTTAACTTCATTGTAGAAAGTTTCGTTGTCCTGAACAGAACCGTTCGAGAAAGTAGTGTTTGAACCAGACTGGTTAGAATAACGCGAACGCATCGCGAAAATAAGACCAGTTGGGCCAGTCATTGGCTGAACGCCGCAAATGTCATAAGCAATGAGGTTAGGCATTGCACGACGTACTAGAGAGATAAGAACTGGATCGAAAGTATCGATACCACCAGAACCAGCAGTAGACGAAGAACCGCCCATTGCGTTGACTGGGAGACCAGATGATGTTTCTGTAAGAGTTTGATAAGAACCATGAGCAGATGACTCGATAAGAGCTCTCTCAGTGTTCTCAAGCATGATTGCGGTTACGGAACGGCGATGCTGATCCTTGATGATGCCAAGAGCGGCGTGATCGAGCACAGGTGCCCACTTGTTTTGAATTGCCTCAGCTAGATACATTTAATTTCCTTTCGGTGTAATAAGATATTGTTCAATTTATTTATATAAGATTAGTTCTTAACTGTTTTCGAAATTGCTTGAACGTAACGATTTACATTTGGATCGACATATTTTGAACCAGTTGATTCATATAAATCGCCTTCGAACGTTTCTTCTTCAATGTTTGAAGAATAGGTAGTCTCTGTACGGAAATAATTTTCCTTGATGATCATAACCTTACGTGCATAAGTTTCTAAATCGCCGTCAAATTCAATACCTTCAACAAGAGCGTTGAATTTATCCTGCTGTGTTAGTGCAAGGTCAGAAGCGATTTCTTCAAGGATTTCTTCTTTCTTTGTTTCAAGAAGATATCCCTTAAGCTCTGTATTTTCTGTGATGGAATCATCAAGTCTATCTTCAAGAGCATTTACCTTATCGGCAAGAGCTTCGAGAACGTCTACCTGTTCCTGTGGTACAGAAATATAATGTTCAGCGAATAAATTCTTAAGACCTTCCATGAACTCTTCGGCAAGTTCATTACGGAGTGTTGATTCGATCGCTACTTCGTTCTCTTCCATCCACTGTTCAACAACGTAGTCAAGGTACGAGTCAAGCTTAGTTGTTATACTTTCATTGAAGTTTTCTAGTTCTTCGCTGATTGCATCTTCATATTCTTCTTCAAGACGAGCCATTTCGGCGATCAAACGAGCGTTGATTGCAGCTTCAAAAAGAGTTGATGCTTTTTCCTTGAAATCTTCTGATAGTTCTTCACCAGCGAACATTTCTTCAACGTCTTCCTTGACGTTAAGCTTTGGCATTGCATCTCTAGTTTTTGGACCAGTAGTTTTAGAAGCGTGTGATGGGCTCATGTCGATTGAAGACTGATTTGAACCTGACTTATCGCCAACACCGTAGTTTTTACCTGGACCAAACTGACCCATTACCTGATTAAAAAAATTAACCATGTCGCTTTTTTCCATAGAATTCATAGTATGCATCATACGAGACATCATACCAATCTTTGAATTATCTAGCGACTTAGGGTCTGAAATTTTTCTTGCACCTGGCTTAAGCGAAGAAGAAGCCATAGTGTCTTCTTCAAGATCATATTCTTCAGCGTTGAAACGATTACCAACCGCATTAGTCATTTTATCAAAAGCCTTTGCTCCGTACTTTTTACCAAAACGTTCTTTTGATTTTGCAAATTTATTGAAATTCTTTTCGGCATTTTCTTCATCACCAGCATTTTCGGCATCGATGCCCTTAGCGGCACGGCCAAAGATTGTTTTACCAGCCTTTGATTTAGAAACCTCGTCGAGTTCATATTCTTCTTCATAATTTTCTTCTTTTAACATACTTCTAACATGTTCAGCCGCATCTTCAACAGAATTGTGATGTCTAATTGTTGGGCTGCCCAAACCAGAAATAACATCTTCATCTGATGTTTTTATTTTTCCATTACCCATATCGTGGATTTTAACGCCATATTCATCATTACCTCTACGACGATGAACATAAGCACCAGTAGATTTAAGACCCGAAAGTTTTGCAATTTGTTTTGCAAGTTGTGCACTTTCAGTCAGTTCGTTGTAATTATCGGCCATTAGAAATGTCTCCTTTAATAGAATTTTAAATTATTTATATAATGCGTGTGTTTACTGTTAATGAAGCCATATAGTCTTCAAAAATTGTTAGTCGCTGTTCTTCTAATTGAGAATGTGACATTTTTCTAACAGCTTTTTTAATACCTTCGGCCTTTTCTTCGAGCCAAGTATCTTTGATTGGATCATAAATCCATTCAACGCCTTCCATAATACCTTCGACGAAAGCATGTGGAGCCGATGGGTCATGAACAATATCCGCTGCTGTTGCAAGACGATAGTCGCCCTGAACTTCCATAATTCCATCTTTACCTGGCTTGAGCGAACCCATACCACGTGAAGAAACACCAATTTTACCACCAGACTTTAAAATACCTTTGGCAATATTTCCCATTGGAGTATCAGTAAGTTTCGCCTTACCAATATAATTACGACCGTCTTTTTTAAGATCGATAATAATATGAGAAACACGATCAAGATTAATTGATGGACCTGTAGGATGACCAAGTTCACCAAAAGCACGTGAATGCTTTACCATATCTTTCATATAACGTTCTACTTCTTTATCCAAAACATCAATTGGATAAATTCGACCATTACGGTTTTTCATATTGCCCTGAAGAAAGATACCATGAATGTAGTGTTCCTTTTCACCGCTTTCTTTAGCTTCTGAAAGGTATTCTACCTGTTCATTCATTTCGGTAATAAGCTTCATTTTAGTTCCTTAATATTTATAAGCAATTGATACGGCTTTCATATTAGCACCCGTAATCAAATCTGTTGCAGACTTTTGCAAAACAATATTTTCAGTGTTAGTAACTGTTAAATTTGCATAAACTAATGCATTTGCAAATGCAACGTTACAAGTTGCGGCAGCACCGGTGTTAATAATACGAACAAGAGTTGCGTTGGCGACTGAATTTGCTGTGGCGATAGATGTTTCTGCACCTAAAACTTTAATAATCATTATACTCTCCCCTGAGCGACGCCATCGCCTACGTTACCAGAAGAAAATGACATTGGTACATCGGAAGGAGATGATTCTTTTTCTAATTTGTTAGTATTTTTCTTTTTCTTTTTACCGCCTTCTAGCATTGGCATTGCTAAATCTTCTTTAACATTACCATATATGATATAATCATGAATACTGCAAATAGAAGCTTTGGCTGTAGCAACTTTAGCCTGTACCCATGGTTCAATATGCATATTTTTTGGCATTTTTTTAAGAAGCTCACTGGCATCGGCAATCATAGCTTTTAATTCTGTAGTTACCATTGATACTTCTTCTTCTGTATCATTATAACTTTTTTCTTCATAAACTTTTTTACCGGCAAGATTATTTTCACGACCGGTCATATACTGAGCAATTTCTTCTGGATTAGTCAATTTTACTGTTCGTAAATTTCCATTTGCATCAGGAACTAGTTTATGTGGATTCACAGGTCTTCCATAATGTTCATCGGCCTGTCCACGTGCTAAAGGGCTATTAGGATCAAAATCTTCATGCATTTTTTTATTTTTATTATCAAGCATTCCACGTTTGTTTACAGTAGCCCAAGCAATGTTTTCAGCTTCTTTTGAAGAATGTCCAGCTTTCTTTTCGTTTGCTGTAATATAACCGACCATACGATCTACTTTGGCGCCTTCTTTAACGGCAATAATTTCAGCAAGACCTTTTTTACCACCAAGCAAAAGTTTTTTTTGGGCGCCACATTCACACTCTTCTTTGGAGCAAGTTTCGCACTTCATTCCTTTTGCTTCATAAACTCTACGTCCATTTTTATAAATTGGATCGCCCAAAATTTCAGTTGCTCTTTGCATTCCTGTCATGCGGTTACCAGCTTTACGATTTATTTCTTTTGACTTTTTCCGAAGTTCATCGACACTCATACTTACACCAGTTGGTAATACATCTTTTAATATTTTGTTTCTTGATGCTTCTGCACCAGGAAGGTATTTACGACGTAAAAAATCTCGGCCTTTAGCTGTATCACCAATTTCATCAAGCTCTTCTACTTCTTCATAAACTTTTTGAGCAGCGCCCTGCATATTACCATGACGCTTTTCTTTTTTAGAATTTAAAGTATAATGTTCTGGGTTACCGGTATATGGTTCGTCTGTATTACCGACACGATCTGCATGCTTTTCAGTTTTATGAGCAGCAACAAACTTCTGTCCCATTTCGTCTTTTGGCATGTAGTCGACCCCTGGATCTTCGCCAGTTGATCCAGCTTCGATCGAAGACTTCTTTACGCCCTTAAGGTCGAACTTAGTATCCTTTGGTGCTGCAATGCTTCTTAGGGGCTTCTTTGCCATTTAACTATTCCTCTGAGTTATCTTCGTAATCGCTTTCATCATCATTAGAATCATACATCTGTTGAGCGATTTGAATTTTTTTATCGTAAATTGCATTTTGAATTCGGTCAACTACCAAACTACCAAAAGCCTGTTCGAAATCTAAAGGCTTGGCCGCGACAGCAGCTGAAACTAAATCTTCTAATTCATATTTATATTCTGTCATATTATAAATTCCTTTTTATTATTGTGCCCTGCCAGCGCCCATTTGTTTGGCAATATCTGGGTTTTTAGCAACAATTTGAACAGCAGCTTTATATTTAGATTGATCTTGTATTGAACGTTGATCTTTAGGTTTTTTCTTCATTTGTTCAACAGTTATTATAGCCTGTCGAACTTCTTCTGCTTTATTTTTATCTTCCGGAGAAGCTGTCTGATCGCCATCTGGTTGTGCAGCACTTTGCTGATCCTGTTGCATCATTTGCACATTTTGTTCGATAGTTGGGTTTAACCAACGAGGATCTTGTGACTGCGATTCTTCGGTAATTTGTCCATCCATCTCTTCGATGTCATCATCAGACTGTTGAAGGATATTTTTACGAATCCATTCATGCGAATAATATTTACCAGCCATATCTTGCATATTACGTGCAAGGTTTGCTCTACCTTCGGTAATTTCATTAGACTTAAGTTCAGTAAAATAATTATCTTTTGCAAAGTCGAAACGGATATCCATCATCATTGTTTGGAAATCTTCAATCGTCGTTACACCCTTAAGAACTAACTGTTTCTCGAGCATTTTAGTAAACAAGTGAGAGAAACGAAGACGTAAACGATCAACGAAACGAGCAAATTTCAATTCGTCACGAGTGATTTCAGTGGCTCTACCAATTGAGAACAAAGCGTCTGAATTTAAACGTGAAATAGGCACATTAAGTGTTTGGAGAAACTTTTTTTGAAAATACAGAACGTCGTCCATCTGACCTAATGTTTGACCACCAGGAAGGGTAGTAACTTCCGTACCTCTTCCACCTTCACGACGAGGAAGCCAATAGTCTTCAAGCATCGTCATAAATTTGCGATCATCTCGTACTTCGCCTGTTGAGGCGTCGTAAATTAATCTGTTTTTATGTTTAACCATGATGTCACGAACGTACTGTTCAGCTTTCATCTTTGGTAAATTACCAACGTCAATATACCAGATACGACGTTCAGGTGCACGTGCAAGTCGATAAATAACTAATGCATCTTCAAGAGTGCGTAGTTGATTCAAAGCTTTAATTGCTTTATGCATATAAGAAAGAACCATTGTTCCCTGATTGTCAGTTAGACCGGAAACAACATGTAGGATAGAATCTTTGGCGATTTTCAAACCGTTGGTGCTTGGACCAACTGATTTATTACCATAATTAAATCCTTTATCATTAAAGATAAAATATTCATTAACTACTTTAGATAAAGCCGATTCATTAGTACCTGCACCACTACTCATACCAGCCTGAATTCGACGCTTTGAAATTTCTCTAACTTTACGAATTTTACGGGGATCGATATAACGAATTTCTTTGATACCCTCTTTAGGCGCTTTTTCATCAACAAGAATATGATAATATAGACGACCATCGATATACCAACGACGATAAATTTCATATGCATGTTTATTAAAATCAAGCAATTTTAAACAAGTTTGAAATTCTTCTCTCACTACTTTTTTAATAGAATCAGAAACTTTAACATTATCAAGATTAATTTGTACGATAATTTCATCATCGATTGAAATAGATTCATTTACAATTTCATCAACAGCAGCATCACACTCTGGCTGAAGAGCCATTTCTCTATATTTCGTTACCAATTCTGCTTCGGTACGTACAGTACCATCAAGATCAACATATGTACCAAACGCACCACCAGCAGCTACGACTAATGCACCGTCATCCTGTTCTTTAGGAGTAAACGATGGTATCTGCTCTTGATCTTTAAGGCTTTTGCGTTTAAACTCAAATCCGAATAGTTCTGCCATTTAAATCTCCAAAATGGAGAGGGAGTTTATTCCCTCTCCTAAATCACTATTATTATTTAGGCTGGACCAGATGGACCATTCTGGATCGCACTAGCGCCATAAGTATTTACGCCACCAGCTTTCTTATCGGAAGCTTCGATACCAGGAATCCAGTAATCGTATGAGAAGTTAACTGTGAAAGTTTCAACCTGATTTGCAGAATCCCAATCAAGAGCAATTGCACCAATCTGAGTTGGGAAAGCACCGATTAAGATATACGAACGAAGTTCAGAACCGTCTTTACTGTACTGAATAACTTCAAGGTCCTGTTTATACTGTTCTGCAGAAAGAGCAGGATCACGAATGTTTGATACCATGCGATTAAGCGCATTTGACCATGATTCGAATAATGAACGAACAGCAAAGTCTTCGTCATTCATTACAGTTACTGACCAATCAGTGAACTGACGCTCACCAGCGACCTTAATTTTACGACCGAAATATGGGATTTCGATTTGTGAAATTGTTGAATCAGGAATTTCAGCTGCGCGACAAACGAAACGGAACTTATCCACTGACACATTGTCGATGCCAATCCCTGCAGGGACTGACATAAACACGTTGAATAGGGATGGTCTGGTACCACCATATACCAGACCATTTGACTTGAAAGCACTAATATTAAAAGGCATCTATCTTACTCCTCGAGTTTTATTTATTTATTAAAACTTGCCAACAACTTCGGAGAACTGAACGCCAGATGCAACAGCAACGAAGTTAAGCTGAATGAAGTTAATTGAACGAGCTGGCTTAATATAGATGTCGCCGACGAACTGATTCGTATCAACAATTTGCGGAGTATTATTGGTGTCGTCACAAACAACCAAGAAGTCAGTAATACCACGACGACCCTGAATATTACGGAGGTATGGTGTTACGAGATTCTTAAACTGCGATCTTGTGAAAGCATCGTTAAACTCGAAAAGAGAGTACTTAGCAGCAGTTGAGATAGCCTTTTCAAGAACAATAAACAGACGACGAACGTTAATACGGTCGAAAGCTGATGGCTTTGCCTGTGCAGTTTTATCACCATAAAGAACAGTGCCCTGACCTGGGAATGTTACAACTGGATTGATGCCATTCTTATAAAGAATATCGCGATCGGCCTTGCGTGGATTATATGCAAGCTTGACAAGATTTTTAATTTGACCACGGTTGAAACCAGCAGGTGACCACCATGCATCATTAGTATTGTCAGTACGAGCACATAGACCAGCAATGTCGCCGTTCAATGGAATCCAACGATAAAGATCATTGTAACGATCATATTGATACTTATATCCAGAATCAATTACAGCATATGATGATGAGTGAACCGAATTTCTCCAAGAAACAAGATTAGTTGCTTCAGTACCAAACGAATTTAATGTTTGTAGTTTATCAGGAGAAACGAATACAACACAGTCTTTGCGAATTTCAGCGATATTATCGATAAGATAATTCGAAAGCTGCCATGAAGAACCAGAAGGTCCAATAGGACGACCCTGAAGAACAAGAGAAATGTCGATATCTTCGGCAGAAGCGAAATAATCATATGCAGATGCAATAATTGAAAAATTATTTGAAGAAGATTCATCGTAACCATCAGCGCCAAGAGTCATAATAATATTGGCAGGAACATAATTGGTTGATGATGTAACAAGGGCCGCATTAGCAGATGCAGAACCTGAACGATCGTTCGCCCACCAAATATATTTTGAATCTTGATTAATTACATCTTTGTAATAATTTCCAGTAGTATCAAGATTTTTTGCATCGGTTGCACGTGAAAGACCCTTGAATACTTCAAGAACACTACCAGGAGTTCCAGTAAACTGACCATTGTCATCAACAACTACAATATGAAGTTCATCTTTGGCGGCAGTATTACCATTTACAAGAACATAATTTGAAATACCAGGAGCAGTGTCGACAACATTATTAAATTCCCAATAACGAGATACTGTATTTGTAGAGTATGCAGTATGTAAACGATATGGATCTTGAAATTGCATAGTCAAAGTTGTATTAGTTGAATTAGATACAGCATTGATTTGAGTAATTTGAAGATACTGAAAACCAATAGTTGCATTACCAGCAAGAATTTTATCACCAATTACATATTGAGAAACGTTAGCAGAAGTATTTGAAATTCCTGCAAAATTGGCAATGGCAACGTTGCTACCAATAGTAAAATCAACATTGGCGCCATAAGAGATATTAGACGAAAATGAATTTGTACTACTACAAACTGAAACACGTAGAGAATTACCGATATCACCTGGATACTTAGCAACGAATGCAACATCAGAATCGAAAGAACCATCAAGTGTAGTGTATGCATTAAGATTAGGTACGATTTGATTTACAAGGTTAGCAACATAAGCATTTGCAGAATTAGTATCGAAACCAACAGCGTTATATGAAGTTTCTGGACGTCCGAAGTACATAGTAACAGCGCCATTCGAAACACCAGCATTGTTTGACATAGTAAAGGCAGTTGAATTGATAACTGCCGAAATTACTACAGATTTACCAGTATTGAAAGCAGCGCTGTTAGATACTTGAGTTAGATACATACCAGCGACAAGAGTGGCTGTGTTTGATACAATTACGTTAGCTGAAGCGTTTGTAACGTTCGCAGAAACAGATGGAGTTACGCCACTGGTGTTAGCAGCACGAACTACATAAAGACGATTTGAGTAAGATAGAAAATTAGCAGCAGTGAAAAATGTTTCTGCATTATAATTGTTTGGTTTGCCAAATGTTTTAACGAGAACATTTTCGTTATCAACAAGATATCTTACACCGACTGGACCCCAATGGAATAGGCCCGCAAGTGCACCATCAGATGTAGCAACTGCAGGGACAACCGTGGTAAGGTCAATTTCGGTTACATTAACGCCGGGACTTAGTTGGAATGCCATTTTCTATCTCTCCTTTTTATCGAGAACATATTTTATTTATTTATTAAAAGTTGTCTCTTACATTATGCATCCAGGCGTCAGGAACGAAGTGTTCAATTTCTTCATCGTAGTCTTCTCGTCCATCAAAGAAAAATCCAAATGGCGCCATATCCTGATCAAGGTCTTCTTCTGATTTTTCTTTTAACGATAATAATGTATTAATATTAGTATAATCTTTAAAATATTGCTGTTCTGAAAGCCAAGCGAACAGAACCAAACACATTACTAAGTCGTCATGTTTACCAGATTCAGCTTCATATGAATTGCTTTTTTTCGAAAAAGTAGAAAATTCTTGAATTGTATTAAAATCATTAATTAGTATTTGGTTTTGTTCAACTAAAAGTTTAATTATAGAACAACCGATAGATTTAACAACTTTTGTTGTACGAATACCTTTATCTGTATTTCCACCACCGAAACCACCGGTAATACGTTTACCTGATCTTCCGGCATTTTCAGTAAATAATACGTTCTCATAACCAAGATCATAATGTAATGTATGAGAAACCTGTTCGCCGATATCATTTACTTCGACAAGAACAGAACAATTATTATATGCTTTGGCAACTCTATGTATTATTTCAGCATAATCAGCTGGTCCGACATTGTTATTTCGGAATACACATACCTGCTGATATGGCATTTGTGTAACATCCATAAGCTGGAACGCTGAATAGTCTAAACCTTTACCACGTGAAACGTCACATACCATCATATAAACATGATCTTTTATGGGTTGAAAATATTGTTTAAGACCATCTTTATCAACTAATGGATTTTGATGAACTAATTCTTTAAGTTTCCAACCAGAGATAAGCGTTCCAGAAGAACCAATAAACTCACAGCAATATTCCTGTTCAAACTTTGCTGTATCGAAATTCATGGCGGCTAACGTATCTTGTTTCCAAGCTTCGTCTCTGCCAGGAACATTTTGCCATTCAACTCGAATACTTACATACTGGTTACGTTTTTCTATCGAATTAATCCAAATACTATAAAAGTGATTCAAACCATTTGGAGTTGAAACAAGAATAATTTTAGATTCAGTACCAGATGAAATGGTAGGATAAACTGAGGTAAAAAACTCGTCCCAGTTTTCAATGAAGGCTGCTTCGTCAATGAATAGTAGGTTGATAGCGTAACCACGGATAGCGTCAGTTGACGTAGCTGCAGCAAGAACACGTGAACCGTTTTCAAGTTCCATAGAACCCTTATTCCATTCTTTCACACCCTGCTGCAGCCAAACCGGAAGGTGCTGGTACGCTAACTGAATTTTACCAAGAATTTCTCGGGCCGTATCGCCTTTGTTGGCGAGCAGAGCAACAGTTTTATCTGAGTGGAAAATAATATACCAAAGAATAAATGCACAGGTAGTAGTTGACTTACCTGCCTGCCGTGCTGTGGTAATAATATTAAAACGATTCGCAGCAAACGATCGTAACATAATTTTTTGATAATCATATAATTTAAAGCCGATAAGACCTTTATCGACGTTAACAATTTTCATATAAGTTTCGGTAAAATAAACTGGGTCTTGTGAACATCTAATATATTCAGCAACGGATTCTGTTGTCCAATCAATAGATTGATTGGCTCTTTTTAGAAGAGCATTACCATTATAACCAGTTGCAACATTAGATAGATCAGGAGCAAACATTATTTTTTCATCTCAGCTATTACTTTTTGAAGTTCTGCGGTAGAACCCACGAACAAATTATTTGTTACTGATTTAGCATGTGCATTATTAGGTTCGTCGATATTTTTGATTTCACGAATTTTAGTTTGAAGTTCCATTAAATCTTTATTAGCCTGCAGCATAGTATCCATAAGCTTTGCCAAAACTTCAAAGGCTCTTGGATGTTGTGAACTGTCAGCAATTTGACCAAGTTTGAATATAGCTTCTTGACCAGTTTGAATAACTTCATGAATATTAGAGCGAGCCATTTCGAAATCGTTTGTGGCGCTATCATTATGTGCTGATGATATAATATCTTTGACAGTATTATTAACTGTCGTCATTGGATTAATACCTAAAGCATCACTCAATGGATCATTATTAGCATTTTTTGTCATTCTAACTCATCTGTGTTGTAGATTTGGGAAATATATCCAAAATCGTCAGTCGCTTCAATTTCAACATAAGGAATAGTACCAGTACTATTATTTGCAGCACCATACCAATTAATTGGTGAACCGTTTGATGATAAACCTGGTTGTACTGTTACTCGTTCTGCAGGTGATGTATTACCGACCGAGTCTGCCAATGTTCCATCTGGAACACTGGGAATATAAAAAGTTGTATTAACGAATTTAATGATACCAGATTTTTTAACTGGACCATAGATATAACCTTTAAGTGTAAGATCGAGAGTCCAAACAATAGATCTACGCTCTTTAAATTCCGAATCATACTTATCTTCATAACGAATATCATTAAGAATAACAGGAATATCCATAATAATTTCCATTTCTGGAATAAGTTTAACAGTCGTGGTCCAGTCTGGTGTAAAATATGGAAGAATTTGTTCTATAATTTTAGTACCATCTTCTGCATTTTTAGCATAAATATAAACTTTAAAATTAAAATTATATGGTACTGGATTATATTGATATTTAAAATTACTGGCATCAAACTTAACTGAAGATTTAACAAGAGTATTTAATTTTCTAGTACCATCGTATTTTATCTGTCCCATTTCAAAAGAAATCATTGGCAATGTAATCATTGCTGTTTGACGATCAATATTAGGATCCTGTAAAACACGGGCCAACATTTTATCTTTTGGTGCATAAGTAACAGGCACTTTCACAATAGAAACTACGTTACCAGTTTTATTTTCTTTTGTAACACGAATATCGTTGAATAATGTACCAACGAGAATTACGTATTTACGGATAGTTTGGAAATAAAAACCTTGTCCGAACATTAAATATCGCCTTCGCTAAATGGATCTATTGCTGTAAAATCAACAAACAGATCAGACTCGTTCTGTATTTGTTGATTATCAGCGCCTGGTAAAATCTGACTAAGACTAAATTTTTCAGAAACAAGATAATTTTCTGATTCATCAAGAAGATAATTTCCAGCTTCATCTGTAATAGTCCAATCAATGATATTGGTCGAGAACTTTTTCTGTAAAATATCAATTTCAGGTATACCAGTATTTAATATCTCATTAGAATATTCAAATAATTCACAAGTCATTTCCCAAGTTTGTAAAGCTCCGAGCTGATAAAACATTTCGAATTTGTTAACAAATTTAATTTGGAAACACTTTTTATTGAGTGGGAAATATATTAAGTCGCCTTCATTAGGTCTAACTTGTGTATTGTAAACTTCAACTTCTTCTGTAAATCTTCTTTGTGCAACAGAGAAAATAACTTGATCCCGAATTTCAATACCAAACTTAGACATGAAATTGCCATCGCCCTGAAATCCATCAACAGACTTAATATAAATTTCAATTGGATATGCGATTTCATAACTTGACTGATCATCAGCACCATATACAGAATCATAATTATTGAGTTTACGGGGAATATAATACATATCCTGACCGTAAATACGGACAGCCTCGATAATCAAATTTTCAATAAGTTGTTGTTCTTGAGATGATTGAAAATTATTGAAGAAAAAGTTAGTTGCCACTTTGTCTCTTTCTTAAAACTAAATTCATTTGACCAATTTTCTGTTGATTTGGATCTGTTGTTTTCTTATCTGCATACATAGGAGAATTTTTGTCGAGTGGAATTTCTTCGCCGTTTGGATGACGACCAACAACTTCTAAATTAGGATCATCATGAAAACGACTCCACATTTTTTGTGCATCTGGCGAATGGCCAGTGCCAACAAATTCAGTGTTATTATTTTTGATGATATTACTGTAAACTTGATTCATATGAACTGGTGAGTTTTTTCTGCTTTGTGCAGTTAAATATTTAAGTTGAGTTCCACCATCAGGAGTATCTGTTTTTTCAACAGCATGTATAACATGATGTATTTTTTTATCTTCCGGACTCCAAGTAAAATGTGTCACACCACCCATACCATTATCAGACGAATGAATTTCCAATGGTCCTTCTTGCCCAATTTTTTGTGCATTAGGTTTAAAATCAGTTGGTGAATTATACTTGATATTTTTGGTAACGGATGCTTCTCTCGAACTTTTTCCGATACCATTAGTCCAAGCTTCTGCATTAAAGTTACGGAAAGATTTCATAGGAATTTATCGTTTTTTGCATTTATCATTATGATATCTTCCTATAGTTCCTGGGTTTCCTTCAAAATCACAATGCACACATTTGATTTTCATATTATTTAGTTCTTTAAAAACTGTTGTGCATTTGATTTTGTTTTTATGCTCTTCGGAAAGTTTTCTTCCTCTATTAGCTGCAGCGGCCATAGCAAGAGCTTTAGAATTATCTTTGCCTGTATTTTTACCTACCATAGATTTACGGCGCTTTTCACGAACTTCGAGATTTGATGATTTAGTATCTCTTGTTGTTAATCCGGCAAGGTATTTTTCACGAACATCTGGTTTTTGCATTGCTTCTTTAGTTTTTTTAGATATTTTTTCTTTTATTGATAATGAAGAATTTATGTCAGTTGTCCAATGACCCCATTTATGTTTACGTAAATTATAATATTTTTTACCCAATTCTTCTTCTTTTATAAAAGAAAACCATCGATGTTCTTCTTCAAACATTTGATTTCTGTCAGAAATATTAGTATTTAATATTTTTCTTTTGAAATCTTTTGGTCTTCTTCTATAAGCATCTCTCATTCTATTAGAAGAACAAAGGTATCTATCGTTTACATTTCCCCAATGACAACCAATGTAATACATTTTACGTTTTCTATCAAACCAAAGATATACGAATCCATACTTTTCCATATTAAATACTCCTTATAAAGATAAAATTACATTATGCTATATAAGGAGTATTTAGTAAAACGAGTGCTTCATCCGATCATATCTGTAACCGGCATTGAATAATTCATGATCATTTCTTTTTCGAGTTCAGCTCTTTCTTGTGTAGCTTCGTCGTAAATTTTTTGACCATTGAATGTCAATCCACCGGGCATTTTCATGCCTTCGAATTTCTTAAGGTTTTGTCCCCACTGCTGCTTAATAAGGCATTCGGCATAACGAGAAAGCCAACGATCGCCCCAACAACGTGGATAAAGATCAGGATCAATAATTTGATACGCTTCAATAATAACAAAGTCTCCTTCGTTAATAATGTTCCAGTCCATATCAATAAAACATTTATTTTGGTGGCGATTATATCTTAAAGGCTGTTTACCAACTAGCATCTGCTCAAGGAACTGTACATGCTGCATTGCCATGTAATATGGCACCATGGAAACAGATGTCAATGTGTAAAGATCATTTAATGCGATCTGATAACGAATGTTAAAAAGGTTATTAGTATTAAGAGCCTGTCCAATTTCGAAAATATTAATGACACCGATAATATTTTCTGGCATAGTAATATACCTGTTAGCTTTATCAGTATTAGTTATCTGAGCTTTATAATAAATTTTATCAGCACCATCGAAATGGTAATCCCAAAAATAACGAAGAGCTTCGTCAATGCGATCTTCTACCTGATCATCATCAACGTTGATCTCAATAACTGGCTTACCAAGTTTACGAAGGCAATACTCTTTAAATTGTGATCTAGATGTTGGTAGCGACATTAGTTGTCTCCTTTAAACTATTTATAATACTATTTGAGTGACCTCAAAAGTTCCTTATCTGTTAAAAGTATATCTTTTACCAACTGATTAGTTTCTTCGTATTGAATGAAGTCCACGCCCATCTCAAGCTTATTGGCGTCTTGGATAAACTCTGGATCTTTCTCTAATTTTACGGCTGCATCAGCAAACATCTTAACAGTTTCATCACTCATTTTCGGCGATCCAAATACCAGTCTGGCTAATTTTACATTTTTCTCATAATATTCAAGTATTTTGGTCTGAGTCGGTGTCTTTAAATATTCTCTGGCGTTTGGTACATTTGGTAGTATCGAATGCCTTTTTGGAGAACCTACCTGAAGGATAGGTCGTATCTGATTTCCTTCTTTAAACCATTCTGGAAAACGTACTTTGGCGTTTAGCAAAGAACCAAATCTTGCATCAATCTCGTTAATTTGTAGGGCAGTAATTATGTTCTTATAACCAAAAATTAGTTTTGATTTTACACCAACAATATCTTTCAAAATATAGGTTTGTATATTATTTGGACCGGGATTCCCAATAACATAGTCGTTATCAACCATCATCTTATCGATGTTTGTCAAACCTCTAGAATTATTTGCCCAAAGAACAAAAACATTGTCATCACCATCTTCCGCCGAAAATAACCATTTGAACTTATTAATGTCATACTTAACAGATGGATCTTTTAAAATACCGTCCAGTATAACATCACTGTTAACATTTAGAAAAGCAATATTAGTATTTGGATCAGCAACATTATACAACCAGTTTGCCATGGTTAAACCACCGGCACCGGGCATGTTTATTACACTGACTGATGTATTTGATGGTAAATGTTTTGGTAGGTGTTTCGCCACAACACGAGCCTGAAGATCGGCGCCATTTCCAGCAGCACTATGGACAACTACATATATTGATGAAGCATAACAGGTATTGCTTATAAATAAGAATAAAGACATCAACAAAATTTTAAACATATTCACTCCAAGAGGTTTTTTTAATGAAAGACATATTATTATTTTCCGGCGGTGCCGACTCAGCTTATATAGCTTATAAAATTTTAACCGAAACTACTAATGAGTTAACCACACTAACACTAGTTAACTCACCAGAAGGTACTACCAGTTGGGCACCAAAACCTAGATTTTTAACTAGAATCGATGCTCTTATCGAAGAATTAAAGAAAATAAGAAATTTCACTTCTATCAAAAAGTCAGTGTTTGATTCTGAGATAACATTCGAAAACGATCATACATATTTATATGGCATAGAATGGGCATCACCTTTTATGAATGATGGAACTTATGATCGTTTCATCACAGGCAGAACTTGGGAACAGCAGAACCAGTCTCTGTTTAAGGGAAGCACACTCAAAGGAACACCCACATACTTTGCATCAATTAATCTTTGGAACAAACTCGTTACCAAAGGCGAGCTATATGATCCTTTAGTAAACAATGATTACAATGTAAACTTCAATAGATATGATCTTTTCAACGAACTACCAAATAACATCAAAGCACATACAATTTCTTGTCATAACCCATCATTTAATGCAGAAGGTACAGATGTAATCGAATGTGGTAAGTGCTTCAAGTGTCTATGGGATGAGAAAACTAAAGAGTTTATATCAAAAGGTTATACTCCATCACAACTTAATGCATGGCGTCGTATTAAGGCGCTTGAGTATGGTGGTGGCAATAGCGTATCAGCACCTATGAGATACTGGTTGCCAATTGAAATGAGCAAAGGTGATATTATAAATGTTACCAATAGTGCTGGTGATAAAGTTAAATTGAATACTAAAGAGAAAATTCAAAACCTACTTCAAACTGAAGACCACTACACATACAGAGACAGACCTAAGATAGGCATCTGGGACTTCAGCAACTTTCTAAATGGGGTTTAAAAAGTTTTTCTTATATACTGGTATATGAACTTTTCGAGTTTTTATCCAGCTATCATATAGAGACTGATCAAAATTTAATTTTGGGAATGAACCCGAATAGTCTAATTCATTCCCAAAAAGCGCATGATCAACGAAAGATTTGCAGAAATATAGAATGCTTCTAATCTCTTTTTTGCTAGTAGTTGCTCTAAAAAAACGAAATTCAAGAGTATCATTTTTCACCAGTGATAATAAGTTGATGAAATAACGGTCAGAAATTTTGTTTGGATTACAAATACAATTTGCATAAAAATCTGTTGTATTTTGTGTTTTCATAATTTCTTTAAATTTTTTAGGGTGGTACTTTCTTCCGCTATCAACATTTAGATATTTCTCAGTTCCAATCCCATATATTTCGTCTATAATTCGATCCTGATGATCACGAGCAGACTGAATTATTTTCTTTAATAACATCAAATCATTTTTCAATTTTGGTATGTAAACATGAACATGTGTATTAGAAACACAAGACGCCGTTGGTTGGTAACCGTTTTTATTAAAAAAATTTAATAATTTTTCAAAAATATTAATTTGTTTTTCTATATCATAAGTAGGGATTGTGTTTATTTCACCACCTACTGGTGGGTTTATGCCGAATGGATCAACAGCAATACCCCAATAAGGATAAGTTTGATTGACGATATCACATTCATTATAGTTCCAATAACCACAGTCGGCGGGGAGAGTTAGGCTCCTCCTTACATCACCAAATTCTAATTCTAGCCCCCAAGAATACATTATTTTACCACGGAGTTGATATGAAAAAACTACTTATGATTCTATGTATTATATTTTGTCTACCAGCAAATGCACAAGAATTAAACATTATTCTTTCTTCAGAGGGAGACGGTCATTCTGCAAATGCTCGCATATTTGGTAAATATTTGGCTAAAAATATTTCACCAGAAACTAATGTGCTATTTAAAATAGTTCCAGGTGCAGCAGGCGTCAATGCTGCCAATTATCTCTATAATATTGCACCAAAAGATGGAAATACTATCGGAATATTATTTAAAAATATTCCGATAATTGGAGCTATCGGAGGTTCAAATATCAATTTCGACGCTAGGAATTTTATTTGGCTAGGGTCAGTTGCTGACGGTCGAAAAGATGCAGTGGTACTCGTTTCAAACAAACCTTATACAGGCGACGAGTTGGTGGTTGGTGCTGAAAGTGTCGTTTCGGCAGACCCAATTAATTTTATTGAGAAATATTCTGGTTTGAAAATTAAAAAGATAACAGGATATCAAAGCTCTAATTCGGTTAGACTTGCATATGAGAGAAAAGAAATAGATGCTTTTGTATCTAGTTTACAAGGCATCAAAACTTTTAGAAAAGAATGGCTCACTAGCGAATTATTTATATTGCAATTAGGTAATGGGAAAATTAAACATTTGGAATTGCCTAATACACCAACGATAAACGAGCTAATTAAAGATGAAGAGAGTTTGAAGCTATTAACAGTATTTGAATCTCAATTTGCTTTATTAAGACCATTTGTTGCTCCTCCGGGTGTTTCCGAAAATAAAAAGAAAGAGCTAATATTAGCATTCGAAAAAGCAGTAAATGATAAAAATTATATTAAAGAGGTTGCTAGGATTAATTTAGATATTGATCCTATCTATCACGATGAAGCGCAAAAAATAGTTGATTTTACTTATTCAGCTTCGCGAAAAATTCTTGATGAAATTAAGTAATATAATATCTCTCAGATGGCACTGAGTATTTTTTCTTTATATCGATTTCTTGTTTAACTTGCCCGATCATATTTTTATAAAGACGAAATATATCAGAGTTTTTATTATCAATCAAATACGTATCTCGACAACTTAAAAATTGACTACCTGATTTACCTGCCACAAATTTAAGCGAGTTTTTCAAATTATAAATTAATGGCTTTATCGATTCAATATAATTTGATTTAAATTTATGTTTAAATTCTTCGCCATCAACAATACAATTTTGAATATAGTAATTTTTAATAATGTGTAACTGTTTACGTATTAATTTTTCTGCATCTGGATCTGTATAAAAATTAATTCTTGAAGCATTATTAAAATTGTATTTACAATAATTAGCGATAGAAGCATCGTCGAAATACGTATAAAATGCATCATTATTTTCTTCATAATTAAGATATGGTTTTTCAGCAGCTAATAATATAGCCGAGTTTTTTTTCAAATTTAAAAATTTATCGATATCATACCAAAACAAATACGTTACGCTAGGATAAACACCGATAAATTTGTAATATTCAGCACCATACTGTTGATATAATGAAAAATTATTTAAATTTTTAAAATAATCTGTATAATCTATAATTGTTTTTTTCGTATTAGGGAAATTCATAAAGTTCAAAGTGGGTATCACATTTTCATAAATTTCTCTATTATGATTAATATCTCCAATATTAGTTTTATCTTGAGAAAAAGAACCCACTGATACGATCTCATCTATATGAATATTATTGTAATAAAAAGACTCTAACATATTTGTTGAATCAATACCACCAGAATAACATAAAACTACATAATCATATTTGTCACGAATCTGTTGAGCTCGTTGTTTATAAAGCTCCTGTAAAGATTCAGTGGGTTCTTTTTTCCAATCAACTTTTGAAAATTCAGCTGCTCGATAATTAAATTTTATTTCATTATTAGTTGACAAATTATATTTGATAGCATCGTATCTGTTATCAAAAGTTAAATTTGGATTTATAACATCATAATAATGCATCAAAATACTTCTTTAAAAAAACATCAGGTTCCATAACCCACTTATAATTAGGAGTTTGTTTTCTACCAGTAATTAAATAACGTGCATAACTTTTGGTAATTTTTGTAAAATTAGCATATATTTTTTGTCTGTAAGGTATTTTATAAAGGTTACATTTAAATGTTTGAGAATCTAAATTATTCATCTGACTAACCATAGAATATACGATTTCTGGCGTGTACATAAAAAAATCGTATGTGTAATTATCGATAATAACATCATTATAAAAATCCCACTCGTTAACTTCTACAGCAACTTTATCGTTTATATCACCGATCATATGTTCAGCTTTGACGTATATACCACCGTTATTTTTAGCATATTCTGCCATAATTAATGCTGGTACAGCACCTATACCAAAACTATTGAGTTTATCTTTAATGTCTAATTTAGATCTCATTAAAACGTTTTGTTCATCAATATTTAATATAGTCGGAATTATATTGTACTCTTTACAAATGTCAAAAGCTATTGATGATTCTTTTTCGTAACATTTACTATAAACTATTACAGGAGTAAATGGGACATCATAAAACTTAAATTTACGAAAAACATATTCTGAATCAATACCACCACTAAGACCAATATAAATTTTATTGTTTATTTTATAAAGTTTTTCGATAACTTCTTTTGACGCCTGTTCAAAATCAAGTTTACGATAATTTGACACATTTATTGTAATATCGAAATTAGAATTATGGTCGTTCAATCTATTTGCAAGATTATGAGAAATCCAGTTATTCTCTGATGGCATGAGATTTCCAAGTACCAAATATCATATCCCAGATAGGAAAGAACACACCATAGTTATAATTTTTGTTTATATGATGTACAAGATGCCAACTACCGCTTGTTAGAAAAGGATATATATCAAATTTAGGATTATGTTCGACTGATTCTTGAATGAATGCTGCCCATATATAGTAGACGACAAAGAGCCACCATCCAAAAAACAGGCTTAATACGATTGTAGGGATTACTTCTGTGTACCACTGATCGAGTGTACTTTTAGGCGAGTCGAAGTACAAGAACAGGTTTTTCCAATTCAATCCTTGAATAGTATTATGAGATACCTGCTTGTGATGATCAGCATGAATATTTTTAAAATAAGGAAGTATATGTACTAGGCGATGACACCAGTACACGACCAGAGTCCATAACAAAAACACAAAAACATAATACATGATGATTTTACTCTTCGTAAAAACCCTGTGTAACTGACCACTTGGTTTGACCGATATGAATAGGTCTTTCTATCTCATCGTATTTATAATCGGGGTCTAAGTCTTTTATGATCTCATAAAGAGCCAACTCTTCATCAGTTTTCCCTATAATATTTACAATGTTATCAGTTTCCACCAACTGATAACCTTCCGGAACAATATCATCGATAGAATTAACTACAATTACACTTTCAACAATACCAGTTTCTAAATTTACAAGCGCCGCTTTCATGATACCTCTCAATTAAAAGAAAATAGTAAAAATGAATTAGTTTCAGATGCATTCACAACAGTTGGTTGATATGTGATAACAATTATACCATTTGCGCCCGCAGATCGTCCAGCTAAACCAGCAGCACCGCCACCACCACCACCATAAAGACCACCGTTACCACCAAATGTGTATATAGTACTATCACCAGATGCGTATGAGTGGAAAGCGCCGCCGCCGCCGCCACCAGCATAAACACCAATAGAACCATTAGCACCATCGGAGCTATTACCACCAGCGCCACCAGCACCACCACTTGGTGATCCACCAGCACCACCAGCACCACCAATAGTTGTTAGTCCACCACTACCAGCATTACCAGCAGAAGTAGCACCACCTGCACCACCACCACCACCACCACAAGAAGCTACTGTACTGTTACCTGATCCACCGTTACCACCGGCAAATTTAACAGTACCTACCGAAGTTGCTGTTAAACCACCAACACCACCTGTATAACCGGAACCTTGGGAACCACCTTTGGCAAGAATCGCACCACTATTAAAACTTGTGTCGGAACCAGCAGTTCCTTGTGTGCCACCAGCACCAATAGCTATTGGAATATTAACACCGAATGGCAGTACTACGTTATTGCTTCGGGCATACGCACCACCACCACCACCTGGACCACCATAATTAAGGCCAGCAGTTCCTTGAAGTAAACCACCAGCACCACCACCATAACATTCGATAGAATTGTTAGAATTGTTCCAATTAGATGGAAGTTTCCATGTTGTACCAGAAGTTAAAATTATAACAGTATTTGCCATGGTGTCGCCTTATTAACCGATAGCCCCGTCGACGATCACACTATTTGTAGTATAAACAAATACTGACATTGAACCATATTGTGTAGAGCAAGTATATGATCCAGTTCGTGAATTTAAAGTTACACCACTGGCATTACCAACAACAACATTACCTGTATTTAACATGTATACTAAACATCTAAACCCAACAGGCAGACCAGTTGGCACAGTTACTGTCTTAAGAGCTGTATTAGAAATAGTAATAACTGAGCCACTATCATTAGCTGCCAAAGTATAATTGTCCGTTTTGTTTGACACAAACAAATTTGCACTAGTGATAGAGCCATTGACTGACATATTCGTAGAATTTACAGTGCAATAATTATTACCACCAGCAATGATACTGAATGTGTTCGTACCAGAATACTGAATTCTATTATTGCCAGTTGATTCTAAATGTAAATTTGCTACTTGAAGTGTTGACATTCTATTACCTTTTAATTAGAAAACAAATCGATTAAAGTCAAAGATGGACCAGTTTCCCATATAACTTCCATAAGAGGTCTTTCATAATCAAATCTAAATCTAGCAGCCTCTGGTTGATTCATTGATACACACTTAACTGTGCTATTTAAAACTCGACAGCTCATTGGCCTTACTTCATGAATATCACAAGAACTTTCGCTGTTTAAGAAAATACAAGGTTTTTTACCCAACCAATCTTTAAACGGTTTCTGGTTATCTTTCATAATTTCAGGCATATTATCAACCAGGTATTGTTTCCATTCTACAATAGTATCTTTACCTCTTTCGGCGATCATCTTGCGCATGTTATTTTTATCAATATATTCCGCAATATCATCCCACTCTATTTTAGAAGTAGGTGCAATTTGACTACAACAGAAACCACAACCTTTTGCACATGCCAATTTTAACGGTTCTTTATTACTTAATTCATCGTGTACATTATGCACAGCTTTCGCAAATGTAACACCTTTTTTAATTTCTTTATCTACTAAAATTTTCACATCATTTTTATTCATAATATAACCTCATATTAAGTGATATAAACTGTCCAGTTGTACATAATGTTAGTTGGGTTAGTTGCCCATGTTGGGCTTACCTGTTTAAATTCAAAATAGCTACCAGCAGTAACAGCAATATTTAATGAAGTATTGCTAAAATATAACGAACCAGAAGACGCCATATTAAGTGCAACGCTACCATGGAACGTCGTGTCAGTTGTGTTATTATATCTAAAATAGATAGTAAAAGTTTCTGCAGATCCTTGGGTACCAGCGGCATTATAAGTCGAAAGGTAAATCGCAGTTACGTTACCGGAAACTGGTATATATTGACGATTTTGATCGGCACTGGTAATTAATGTCGCCTGTGGTTGAGACCCAAAATAGTATGTAGTAGCGTCAGCAAAAGACGATTTCTGTAATGTACCAATTAATGCTAAACCTTTGGTTGAAACTGTTGACCAATATCCAGTAGTGCCATTTGAGGTAAGCAACTGACCAGCAGTACCAATTGTGCCATTAGCAATAATACCAGCAGTAGAACCAAAAGTAACATTTCCGTTATGTACAGTGTTAGCTGAAAATGTAGTATTACCGGTAATCGTAGTGTTACTACCAGAAATAGTGGTGTTACCAGTAATCGTGGTGTTACCGCCAGAAATAGTGGTGTTACCAGAAATAGTGGTGTTACCGCCAGATGAAATAGTAATTACGTTAGATACACCGAAACCAACGTTTCCAGTTGCTGTAGAAACTAAAATATTAACTGAAGAATTTGGTCCTAAATTTAAACCACCACCTGAAGATAGAACTAGCTGACCTGCCAAAGTATTGGCAGATTTAACAGAAACATCTGTAGTTGCATTTACTGAATTGACTGTTGTAACTGAAAGTGTTGACATTATACGATTACCACCCTAGCGCCTGTTGATACGGTTATTGTATTACCAGTTCCAACTGTTATTGGCCCAACAGCCAAAGAATTTTCACCAGTAGCGAAAGTAATATTATTTGAAACTGTGTTCGAATTTATACGAAACATATTGTTAACGTCGTTAGGGTCGCCGATAGCCCCTTTATTACCTTTATAATAACCACCACCGGCCGAAATTACACCATTAACATACAGACCGGTAGAATTAATATATGAATTTTGTACAGAATTACCGATAAAAATCGCTGTCGTATTTACAACAACGTTGGCACCAACACCAACAGCCGATGTATTAACAAATACGTTAGCACCAGTATAAAAACCAGTGGCAAATGTTACGTTGGCTCCGATAAAGTTTAAATTGCCAGACATAACTCGTGAGTCAGTATTTTGAACATATCCAGAAGCAACAACACCACCGAGATTTGTGGCATTATTGGCTGTGCCTGAATATGCTGTCGAATTGATCGCAGCACTAACAGAAGAGTTACCGATGGTAAGGGAATTGTTTGTTAGTACAACACCATTTGATGTAGAGTTAATCGACGAGATATAAATTGCTGTCGAATTAACAACGATATTTGTGTTTACTACTAAACCATTTTTGACTACGAAATTAAAGTCAGCCAAAGATCACTCTCCCTGTTGGCGTTTCTTTTATTTATACAAATGCAATTATATCGATATAATAATATTACCAGTTATATACCAAATCGACTATATTTACGGGGCACTTACGAATGTAAGAATAGCACGGCCATCTGTTCCGTTTGTTGATCCTGAACCACCTTGACCAGAGCCGTTTCTATCAGAATCTGCGCTATTTCCCGGTGTAGAACCACTTCCTGCTGTCAATGTTGCTGATGAAACTGTTCCTGAATTGAAATAACCAGATCCGCCACCGCCACCGCCAACATTACCACCACCACCGCCATAGTAGCCACCACCACCACCACCGAGAGAACCATCGGCGTTTTGACCCAGTCCGCCAGTGAGAGCGGAACCTGCTGTAGAAGCATTGTAAGCAGCAGCAGCACCACCTGCGGACTGGGTGCCACCAGCACCTCCTTGTGTAGCTACACCAATGCCACCAGTTGTTCCTCCACCAGCACCAGCAGATGCAGCAAATCCAGAATCAGACCCACCGCCACCACCACCAGCCATTAACCAAGCATTGCCTTGTGTTACACTTGTTGCAAAAATGCCTGTATAACCTGCACCTTCAGCACCCCAACCCCTATTATTTGTTTGAACACCACCAGAAAGATATGTTGCGCCAGCCGTATTCAAATTAGCAATAGTGTTTCTGCTTCCACCACGAGCAATTCTTAGTATATAAGTTGATCCACTAGTTAACTGGAAAGTGCCGACAGCATAACCGCCGCCACCGCCCGTACCTATGCTTGTTGTCGGTGGATAGCTTGAAGTATATGCGCCGCCCGGCGCACCACCACCACCCCACATCTTAGAAGTGACGGTCACAGTGCGAGACATCGTTATAGTATATTCACCAGATGTTCCTATATTCAAAGCGCCATCAGTAGTGAGGTTCCAACTTGAGATGCCTCCGACAGCCGGACTGATAGTAAAATCAACTACTTTAGAATTTGAAAAAGATGCAATCAATCCTACTACCGATGTCATTATGTTAATCCTGCCCCAGAGATAACGAATGTGTTAGCAGCTACACAGACTACGGTGCAAATACCACGTTGTGCCAGTGTCCTATTACCAGTGGTAGCAGTACCCGCCAAGTACATAGTTACGCTTGTGCCTTGTGTTATGGTCTGTGAACTTCCGCTGTTGTTGTAAATAGTTATGTTGTTACCAGCACTAAAAATGCTGCCGTTAATCGTGACACCACCGGTGGTAATATTAATCATCTTGCCGTTGTCAGCGGCTACTAACACATATGCTGCTGTTTTGTCGCTGTTAACTATATCACGCACGTTGCCGATAGTATCATACGTGCCAGAACTATTTGCAACAAATAAAGCTCCAACAGTAATGCTTAAACCATTAACAGAAAATACACTAGTATTTACCAACAGTCTATCAGATGAACCTGTTCTGATGGTTACAACATCCGCAGTTGAACCAAGAATTCCATAAGTTTTACCTGTGCTTAACCAAACGTTTGCTACTTGAATTTCTGACATTATACGATCACCAATCTTGCACCTGTTTCGACTGTTAAAGTAAATCCTGTATTGACCTGATATGGACCAACAATTAATGAGTTAACTGTATTTGATACAGTATAATTAAATCCTAAAGTTGGTTTATTTGCGTGTTGGATATGTGCTGTAACGGTAGTCAAATTAGTAGTTGAGTTTGCCGTGCTGTTACCAACAAACAAAGCTGTTGTATTAGCAATAACGTTTGCGCCAACAAACAAACCAGTATTAAAAAAGTTATTAGTACCTGTAAAATTCAAGTTACCAGAAAGAACTCTCGAATCTGTATTTTGTACGTATGATGCAGCAGCAACAGTACCCAAAAACGAAGCATTGTTAGCATCAATAGTAGCAATATATGTAGCATTCACAAACACACCAGTAGCATTAGCGACAATTCCGGTATTTGCTAGAACAGAGACCGTACCTGTGGTTGTGATAGGTCCGCCAGTCATACCATTGCCAGTAGCAATGTTTGTTACGGTTCCTGATCCACCACCTGCTGATGACCAATATACTGTTGTTCCATTTGATGTTAGCACTTGTCCGGTAGTACCTATACCACCATTTGCTTGAAGACCAACAGCAGTTCCAAGAACAACACGTGAAGTATTTGCAATAAACGAAGTACCAACGGAAAGAGTAGCGCCATTAACAACGCCAGTACTGTAAATGCCAAGGGTGTTACCAAAATTACCGGATCCACCAAGATAAGTTGCACTATTAGCAGCAAGTGTGGCTACGTTAGAGGACAACCCAGCAGTAGTTTGATAATTAGCAAGATTACTAGACAGTTGAGTATTCGAAACCACATTGGCAGCAGATACTGAACCGACAAAAGATGTATTATTAGCAGTGAGAGTAGCAACGTTAGCAGATAAAGTAGAATTTAACTGATATGATGCAGCAGCAACACCACCAAGATTGGTAGCGTTATTTGATGTTAATGTAGCAACGTTTGCGGAAAGTCCTGCTGTTGTCTGATAGTTCGCTAGATTGCTTTGTAACTGTGTATTAGATACTACGTTAGCGGAGGTTGTGGCTCCAACAAATGAAGTATTATTAGCAGTAAGAGTAGCAACATTAGCTGATAGTCCTGCTGTTGTTTGGTAATTAGCTAAGTTTGAACTCAACTGAGTATTAGAAACCACATTGGCAGCAGATACTGATCCAACGAATGAAGTATTATTGGCAGTTATATTAGGCTGAGAAGCAGTTTGTAATGTTCCATAAACATTAGACCCGATAATATTATTTGCATAAACATTTGACCATTGTAGAGTCGAAGTGCCTAAGTTAAACGATAAGTTAGATGATGGTGTTATACCAACATTAGATTGCCAAGTGTTCGATGCATAGTTATAATACCATCCAATATTTGATGTATCGACGGTGATACCAGCAGTGTCCGTAGCAGCGTTTGTGGCCGCACCCTTAGCAACGGTAATAT
>Ga0209499_1000081_pt1 | contig 66554 bp, 57 predicted proteins | sample C_130208_EF_Meta_FD_187306 | JGI IMG/M metagenome (GOLD analysis project Ga0209499, IMG submission 187306) | Freshwater microbial communities from Lake Croche, Canada to study carbon cycling - C_130208_EF_MetaG (SPAdes) (version 2) | ecosystem: Environmental > Aquatic > Freshwater > Lake...
TTCCCTTTAGGAACGAAAATAAATGTAAAATTGAACCAAAAAGCAATAGGCAACAAGACAATAATTGCAACAAAATAAATGCTGGAAAAAGATTTAGATACCCGCTTTGAAGAAGCTGTTGAAATAGCAAATACAATGACTCAAGCCGAGTTACCTCAAGATGTTCAACTGCGGCTTTATGCTTTGTATAAACAATCAACTCACGGCACCATTGACAATCGAATTTACCCCGTTTATGATTTAAGAAATGCTTTTAAAATGAATGCTTGGATGCAAATTAGTCATCTCACTCAAGACGAATGTAAAGAATTGTATGTTGAAGCTATTACTTCTATAGCAAATAAGAAATAGGTTATGAAAAAAATAATTCTCCTTTTATTCTGTTTTCTTTTTACCATTTCAATTGGTTCTTGTAAAAGAAAAAAATATACTGAAATTGTAGAAGTCCCACTTCCAACTTCTGAAGAAAAAATGACAATTGGTTCGCCAGATGATGCAAAAGCAGATGATGGCGCATTTGAAATTACCAAACTAAATTATACTTACGATGCTCTTGTGCCATATATTGAAGCCATGACAATGGAATTGCATTATTCTAAACACTATTTAACCTACACTAATAATCTGAATAAAGCATTAGCTGGAACAGATATGAAGGATATGTCTATTGAAGATATCTTCAAAAAATTAGACATGACTAATACCGAGTTACGAAATAATCTTGGCGGATATTACAATCATATGTTATATTTTGATGTAATTGGATCAAAATTTAATACAAAACCAACAGATACTTTAGCAAGAGTAATTGATAAAGATTTTGGATCGTTTGAAGAATTCAAAACCCAGTTTGAAGATTCTGCAAATAAAGAATTTGGTTCGGGTTGGACCTGGTTAGTTATCGATAAATCAGGTAAATTGCAAATTACAAATACTCCCAACCAAGACAATCCCTTGATGCCAAATGCTCAAGTTGTTGGAACTCCAATTCTTGCTATTGATTTATGGGAACATGCTTATTATCTAGATTGTCAATACAAAAGAAAAAAATATATTGAATCATTCTTCAAGATCATTAATTGGAAGAAAGTTGGAGAAAAATTTGAAGAAGCTATCTCTAATTAGTTTTATAAAACCTTTCGAATTCCATCTCTTTTTTTATGATTAAAACTAATAAACTAAGTTTATATTGCTGAGTTACTCAAAAATAAAAAATGCCTCACAAAAAATATGAGGCATTTGAATGTTTAAAAATTGAACTTAAATTTTAGATTTTATTTCTTTTTCTATCGGTTTCGCTCAAAAATATTTTTCTCAAACGAATAGATTTTGGTGTAACCTCTACATATTCATCTTTTTGAATATACTCTAACGCTTCTTCTAATGAGAAAATAATTGGAGGAATAATTCTTGCTTTCTCATCATTTCCGGAAGAACGAACATTGGATTGTTTTTTCTCTTTGGTAACGTTTACGCACATATCATCACCACGAGAATTTTCTCCAATTACTTGACCTTCGTATATTTCGGCATTTGGTTCTACAAAAAACTTACCACGATCTTGTAATTTATCTATAGAATATGGAATCGCTTTTCCTTTTTCCATAGAAATTAAGGATCCTTTGTTACGTCCAGAAATTTCACCTTTGTAAGGTTCATATCCTATAAAACGATGCGCCATAATTGCTTCTCCAGCAGTCGCGGTTAGCAATTGGTTACGTAATCCAATGATTCCACGTGATGGAATATTAAATTTTATAATCATACGTTCCCCTTTAGTTTCCATGCTCAACATTTCACCTTTACGTAAAGTAACAAACTCAACAGCACGACCAGAAAGAGATTCTGGTAAATCGATGGTTAACTCTTCGATTGGTTCACATTTTTTACCATCAACTTCTTTGATGATAACTTGTGGTTGTCCAATTTGTAATTCATATCCTTCTCTTCTCATGGTTTCAATAAGAACCGACAAGTGTAATACACCACGCCCAAAAACCATAAATTTATCAGCTGAATCAGTTTCTCCCAACTTCATAGCGAGGTTTTTTTCCAATTCTTTTGTTAAACGGTCTCTAATATGTCTAGAAGTAACAAATTTTCCTTCTTTACCAAAGAAAGGGGAATCATTTATAGTAAATAACATACTCATAGTTGGCTCATCAATAGCGATAGTCTGTAACGCTTCTGGATTTTCAAAATCGGCAATAGTATCACCAATTTCAAATCCTTCTACTCCAACAATAGCACAAATATCTCCTGCTATGACTTCTTGAACTTTTTTACGACCCAAACCTTCAAAAGTATGTAGTTCTTTAATTCTAGATTTCAATATTGAGCCATCTCTCTTACACAATGATATTGCCATTCCTTCTTTTAAAACTCCTCTTTCTAGACGACCAATTGCGATACGGCCTGTAAAAGCTGAAAAATCTAATGATGTAATTAGCATTTGTGGTGTACCTTCTGATACTTTAGGAGCAGGAACGTTTGCAATAACCATATCTAACAATGCTTCAATATTGTTAGTTATATTATCCCAATGATCAGACATCCAATTATTTTTTGCTGAACCATAAACTGTAGGGAAATCGAGTTGCCATTCTTCAGCACCCAATTCAAACATTAAGTCGAATACTTTTTCATGGACTTCTTCTGGAGTACAGTTTTCTTTATCAACCTTATTGATTACAACGCAGGGCTTAAGACCTAAATCTATGGCTTTTTGAAGAACAAAACGAGTTTGAGGCATAGGACCCTCAAAAGCATCTACTAACAAACAAACACCGTCAGCCATATTCAATACACGTTCTACTTCACCACCAAAATCGGCGTGACCGGGAGTATCAATAATATTTATTTTTGTTCCTTTGTAGGTAACCGAAACGTTTTTTGAAGTAATTGTAATTCCTCTTTCACGTTCTAAATCGTTGTTGTCAAGTATTAAGTCACCTGTGTTTTCGTTGTCACGAAAAAGTTGACAATGGTACATGATTTTATCAACCAAAGTAGTTTTACCGTGATCGACGTGGGCAATAATTGCAATGTTTCTAATAGATTCCATCTGATTTTTTTAGGAGGTGCAAAGGTACACTTTATTTTGACAAAAAAAATCTTGAAACTAATAGTTTACAGTTTAATAACTTGTATTTAGAAAATTTCAGATTTAAATAGGTTTTTAAAGAGTAAATGTTGGTTTTGAAGCTATTTTTTTAGAGTAAAAGTTTGTAAATAAATAAAGCTTCCTTTAAGAGGAAGCTTTGTTATAAAATCAATTACTAAATATTATAATTTAGCGACGTACTTAGTTAATTTTGATTTTAAATTTGATGCTTTGTTATCATGAATGATATTTTTCTTCGCTAATCTGTCAATCATTGAGATTACTCCAGACAATTTAGACGCTGCATCAGATTTAACAGTAGCCATACGCAACGCTTTTATTGCATTACGAGTAGTTTTGTGTTGGTATCTGTTTAACACTCTTTTCTTTTCGTTACTTCTAATTCTTTTTAAAGCTGACTTATGATTTGCCATTTTCTTTTGTTTTTTTTAATTGTTATAAACTGCTAGTTAAAAAAGAAAAACCTCCCACAATTTTAAAAATCACTTTGGTTTTAACTAATAAAATAATAACAGAGACACCAATCATTATTTTATAAAACTTATTTACAACTAATTTGTAGCCCGTAGGGGAATCGAACCCCTCTTACATGGATGAAAACCATGCGTCCTAACCGATAGACGAACGGGCCAATGTCATCTTGGTTAATAATCATTTCAACAGTTATTGAACTTGTAGCCCGTAGGGGAATCGAACCCCTCTTACATGGATGAAAACCATGCGTCCTAACCGATAGACGAACGGGCCATTACATTATTTTGTAATGCGAGTGCAAAAATACAACTATTTTTAATTCACACAATAGCAGTAAGCACTTTTTTTTATAAATTTTTAATAGGCTTTTGCAAATAAAACCCTACCTTTAGATTTTGTACCAGTTAATACACATACACCCTCTTCTTCTACTCTATTTAAAGGAATACATCGAATTGTTGCTTTTGTTAAATCTTTTATTTTTTCTTCTGTTTCTGGAGTTCCATCCCAGTGAGCAGAAATAAACCCAGTTTTATCCTCTAGAACTTTCTTAAATTCATCAAAACTATTTACTTCAGTTATGTGAGTATCTCTATAATGTAATGCTTTATTAAACAAATCGTTTTGAATTTTGCCCAACAAATCATTTATATAATTTACAATTCCATCTTTAGCAACAACTTCTTTTGTCAAGGTATCTCTTCTTGCCACTTCAAAGGTGTCGTTCTGTATATCTTTAGGACCTACAGCAATTCGTACTGGCACCCCTTTTAATTCCCACTCAGCAAACTTAAAACCAGGCTTTTGAGTAGTTCTATTATCATACTTAACAGAAATAGAAAGTTTTTTAAATTGACTAACCAACCCTTCTACAACTTCAGAAATACGTTCAAATTCCTCATCTGTTTTAAAAATTGGCACAATTACAACTTGAGTTGGAGCCAAATTTGGTGGTAAAACCAGTCCATTATCATCAGAATGCGTCATTACTAAAGCACCCATCAAACGAGTAGATACTCCCCATGAGGTGCCCCAAACAAATTCTTGTTTTCCTTCGGCATTGGCGAATTTTACATCAAATGCTTTCGCAAAATTTTGTCCTAAAAAGTGAGATGTTCCTGCTTGAAGCGCTTTACCATCTTGCATTAGCGCCTCAATACAATACGTTTCCTCAGCTCCAGCAAAACGTTCCGATTCTGTCTTAAGGCCTTTTACGACAGGAATAGCCATAAAATGTTGTGCGAAATCAGCATAAACATTCATCATTTTTTCAGACTCTTCTATGGCTTCAGCTTTTGTCGAATGAGCAGTATGACCTTCTTGCCATAAAAACTCTGCAGTTCTTAAAAACAGACGGGTTCTCATTTCCCAACGAACCACATTAGCCCATTGGTTAATTAATAATGGTAAATCTCTATAGGATTGCACCCAATTTTTATAAGTACTCCAAATAATAGCTTCACTGGTTGGACGAACAATCAATTCTTCTTCTAACTTTGCATTGGGATCAACCATTAGTTTTCCGGGTTTATCCGGATCGTTTTTTAAACGATAATGTGTCACAATCGCACATTCTTTAGCAAATCCCTCGGCATTTTTTTCTTCAGCTTCAAACATGCTTTTAGGAACAAACAAAGGAAAATAAGCATTACTATGGCCTGTTTCTTTAAACATTCTATCAAGCTCTGCCTGCATTTTTTCCCATATTGCATAGCCGTATGGTTTAATAACCATACACCCTCTAACTCCTGAGTTTTCAGCCAAATCGGCCTTAACTACAAGTTCGTTATACCATTTGGAATAATCTTCTTCTCGCTTTGTCAAGTTCTTGCTCATAATGAATAATTTGGCATAAAAATTGTTTAACTAATTTTAACTATATAGTTCGGCAAAACTAACTATTTTTGTAATGTCCAACAATAAAAATGCAACAGATATGAAAACTAATTATTTTTTAACCCAAAAAATCTCCATTTATTTTCTATTTGGAATTTTGTCATTGATGGTAACTTCTTGTGGGTCTTACCAAAATTCTTCTTATTATGATAACGATGGGGTATATGGTTCCGATTCAAATCCAACTCAAAGGAAAGCATCAAATTCGAATAGTGGTTATTATAAAGATTATTTTAGTTCCTTAAGCAAAGACAATGAACAAGTATTTACTGATGTTGACAATTATTCCTCTCAAAATGACACCCTTCAAAAAAAGGGTAATGTTACTAATAATGAACAAAATCAACCTAGTTATTCTGGTTGGGGTTCAAATCCTGATAATGTTACTGTAAATATTTACAATACTGGTTGGTACACTCCAAGTTGGGGATATTATGGAGGTGGCTATTATGGCAATTATTGGGGTTACAATAACTATTGGGGATACAACAGTTGGTATGGACCTAGTTGGGGAATGGGTTGGAATTTATGGTATAGCCCAAGTTGGTATGGCGGTTACGGATATGGTTATAATCCCTATGGATATGGATATTATGGAAATAATTGGGGATGGAATAGTGGACATTTAGGTCATAATTATGCATATTCAGGCGGAAGACGGAATAGCAATTTTATTGCCGACGGAAACGGCGGAGGTTATATGTCTAATAGACAAGTATCTTCTGTGGTTGGTACTAGAAGCAACTTCGTAGGACCAAGAAGCAGCAGCGCTATGTCACCAAGAAATTACAATACTATTTCTAGCCCAAGAAGTTCTTATTCCCCGAGAACTTCTTACCAAACAATTTCTCCAAGATCAACAGAAACAAATAATTCTTACAATACACCAAGAAGTTATACCCCTTCTTCACCAAGAAGCTACACTCCTAGCACACCAACTTACAACAGTTCACCAAGAAGTTATACTCCTTCAACTCCTACCTATTCTTCACCTCGATCTTATGGCGGCGGCGGTTATAGTGGTGGCGGTGGCGGAGGAAGATCTGGTGGTGGCGGTGGCGGAAGACGTTAATCATCAGTTTAATAAGTACTTTAAAATATATTATGAAAAACATTTTTGCAATAGCGATAGCAAGTTTAGCTGTAACTTCTATTCAAGCTCAAGATATTAATGATGCCCTGCGTTATGCACAAACCGACTTGAATGGAACTGCCCGTTTTAGAGCTATGAGTGGCGCCTTTGGCGCACTAGGAGGCGATTTTTCTTCTATAAATGTAAACCCTGCAGGATCTGTTATTTTTGCCAATAATCAAGTTGGATTTACTTTGGAAAATTCTCACACCAAAAATAATTCCGATTATTTTGGAACAAACACTTCTAAAAACAAAAACTCATTTGATGTAAGTCAAGCGGGAGCCATTTTTGTTTTTAATAATTACGATAAAAACAGTAATTGGAAAAAATTTGCTGGCTCTGTGAATTATGAAAAAACTAGAAATTTAGACAATTCTATTTATTCTGAAGGAACAAACCCAACAAATTCAGTTGCTAATTATTTTTTGAGTTATGCTAATGGAGTAACATTAGGTACTCTAAACAATTATTATTTTGATGAATTGTACTATAATGAACAACAAGCTTATTTAGGGTATAATTCTTATATCATTAATCCAATTCCACTGACAAGTGATCCAACAAATTATACAAATCCTAACATAAATAGTTATAAATCTGGTGTTTCTCAAGGCGGTAATTACTACCAAGAAAACCGAATAAAATCAACAGGCTACAACAGTAAATTGGCATTCAATTTTTCTGGACAATATGCCGATAAATGGTTTTTTGGCATTAACTTAAACTCCCATTTCTTAGATTACAGACAATCCAATAGTTTTTTTGAAACGAATTCAAATCCAAAATATCTGACAGGATCAACAGTTGATGCTATTCAATTTTATAATGATTTGTATACTTATGGAAGCGGATTTTCTTTCAACCTAGGAACTATTTTTAAACCTGTTAAAGAAGTTCGTTTAGGTTTGGCATACGAATCTCCAACATGGTTCAGACTGACCGATGAATTGTCTCAAAGAGTACAAACTTCGGGTTATGGATTAAATGCTACTCCAAACAATACACAATACACATCCAATTTAGTTACGGACCCAAATACAACGATGATTTTTCAACCCTATAAACTTCAAACTCCGAGTAAATTGACGGCGAGTTTCGCATATATTTTCGGAAAAAGAGGTTTGATTAGTTTGGATTATGCTATAAAAAATTATAGCCATACTCAATACAAACCAAAAAAGGATTTTCCAACTACCAATAAATATATGGCTGATAATTTAACTACTACCGCAGAAGTACGATTGGGTGCCGAATATAAAATAAAAAAATTAAGCTTTCGTAGTGGTTACCGTTGGGAACAAAGTCCATACAAAGACAGAACAACAATGGGAGATTTAATCAGTTTTTCGGGAGGTTTAGGATATAATTTTGGTAGTACTAAATTGGATTTAGCTTATACAAACTCTAAACGTGATTACAACCAACAGTTTTTCTCACAGGGCTTGACCGATGCGGCAAAAATTAAATCAGTCAACAATACTGTGAGCTTAACTTTATTGTTTGAATTGTAATACAAATTAATATTAGATACAAACCATTCGTTACTTCGAATGGTTTTTTTGTGTATTTAAATTGCCTATTAGCCCTGATTGCTGTAATCCGCAGTGCGGTGAGGAAAGCAGAAAAAGGGAAGCCAAAAATACCCTAATGATTCGCTCATTAAAAGTAAAATAACAGAATCTCAAATAAAATCAGATTAAATATTGTAATTTTGCACTCCAATTAAAAAAGGCATGAGAACCAAATCGGTAAAGAAAAATAAAATCAATGTAATTACGCTTGGCTGTTCTAAAAATACTTACGATAGTGAGGTGTTAATGGGACAATTGAAAGCTAGTGGAAAAGACGTGGTTCATGAACAAGAAGGAAATATAGTGGTGATTAATACGTGTGGTTTTATTGACAATGCCAAAGCAGAATCGGTAAATACCATTTTGGAATATGCCGATAAAAAAGAACGTGGAATTGTTGACAAAGTATTCGTAACTGGATGTTTGTCTGAGCGATACAGACCCGATTTGGAAAAAGAAATTCCGAATATAGATCAGTATTTTGGAACAACGGAACTACCATTATTATTAAAAGCTTTAGGTGCCGATTACAAACATGAATTATTAGGCGAACGATTGACAACGACTCCTAAAAATTATGCTTATTTAAAAATTGCCGAAGGATGCGATAGACCTTGTAGTTTTTGTGCTATTCCAATTATGAGAGGCAAACATGTATCGCAATCCATTGAAAAATTAGTAAAAGAAGCAGAAGGTTTAGCTAAAAATGGCGTAAAAGAATTGATTCTAATTGCTCAAGATTTAACTTATTACGGTTTGGATTTATACAGAAAACGCAATCTGGCCGAGTTACTTGAAAATTTAGTAAAAGTAGAGGGAATTGAATGGATTCGTTTGCATTATGCTTTTCCGACTGGATTTCCGATGGATGTATTGGATTTAATGAAACGCGAACCTAAGATTTGTAATTATATTGATATTCCGTTGCAACACATTTCAGATCGAATTTTAAAATCGATGAAACGTGGAACGACAAAAGAGAAAACAACTAATTTACTAAAAGATTTCCGTAAAGCCGTTCCTAGAATAACTATAAGAACGACTTTGATTGTTGGATATCCTGGCGAAACGCAAGAAGACTTTGAAATCATGCGAGATTGGGTTCAAGAAATGAAATTTGAGCGTTTGGGATGTTTTACCTATTCCCACGAAGAAAATACGGGCGCTTTTGCTTTAGAAGATGATGTTCCAGAAGATGTAAAAAAAGCACGTGCCCAAGAAATAATGGATTTACAATCGCAAATATCTTGGGATTTAAATCAAGAAAAAATTGGACACACTTTTAAATGTGTGATTGACCGAAAAGAAGGCGAACATTTTATTGGAAGAACCGAATTTGATAGTCCCGATGTAGATAATGAAGTATTAATTGATGCTTCTAAATTCTATGTAAAAACAGGCGATTTTGTAAGCGTAAAAATCATAGATGCCACCGAATATGATTTGTATGGTGAGCCTGTTTAGATATTTAAAATTTTATATAACTTTATACTTTAAATAAGTTAGAAATGAAAAAATTAAAAATTAGGATTACAATTAGCTTTATTTTTCTTGCAATTAATTTAACATTGGCTCAATACGGAAATACTGGAATGTATGGTGGGAGTGGCATGGGTAGCGGAATGAATCGTGGCGGAATGAATAGAAACCAACAAAGCATTCAAAACACCAACAATTACGGGAGAAATAAAAGCCCTGAGGATATCGAAAAAGAAAGAGCCGAAAATTTAAATAAAAACATAGAAAAACTTACCAAAGATTTAGAATTGGATGAACTTCAAGCCATTGTTATAAAAAAAGAACTGGAAGAAAATTCTAAAAAAGTGGTAACAGTTACTAAAACTGAAAGTGCTAAAGAAGATAAAATAAAAGAAATAGAAGCTATTAATGAAAAAATGGATAGAACTATTAATACTTATCTCAGTGCTAACCAAAAAGTAAAATATAAAAAATACATCGAAGAACGACAAGAGCGCATGGAAAAATACAAAATGTCTCAAAATTAATTCTTCTTGTAAAATCGAATAACTAACTACTCGATAATTACTCTATTAACTTGCACAAAAGTTCGAGCATAATAGGGCTCTCTAATAGAAGAAACTATAACTCCTGTGCTTGTAGAAGAATGGATAAAATTAATTTCACCATCATCTTTAACTTCGGTAATCATACCTACATGACTCACCCTTCTGCCGCCGAAAGTAGCAAAGAAAATCAAATCACCTTTTTGAGCATGAGCTTTATCAATTCGAACTCCATAGTGAGCCATTTCTGAAGAAGATCTTGGAAGGGTAATATCTACGTTTTTAAAGGTCGTAAACATGAGTCCTGAGCAATCAAAACCAGTGCTAGTAGTTCCTCCAGCTCGATAATGTGTTCCTAAATGTTCTGATGCTTTTCCGATTAATAATTCGGCTTTAGCAATATTTCCAGCTGGAATATTTTTAACATCCACAATTTCATCATTTGGAATCAGATCAACAGTTTCTTTAAATTGTTCAGGTGGACTTTGTAATCCTTTTTTAATCACCAAATTATAATCTACTGGCAGTCCATTTTCAATACCTGGATTTAGTTTTTCCAAATCAACTATGGTAACATTATATTGTTTTGATATGCGATATAACGTTTCTTTTGGAAGCACCTTATGCACAATATCTATGTTAGGAGTTAAAATATCATTATTGCTGATATCCTCATTTACGTTAGGAATTTCTTTATTTTTTTCATCTTTTTCATCAAAAACCACTTTATTTGGGAATTTCAATTTGGCCCCTTTCTTTAAATTAGTTGTTTTTAGTACTGGATTCATCTCACAAATCGCCTCCATACTAATGCCATATTCTTTGGATAAGCTGTAAAGCGTCTCTTGGGTCAGCACCTCATGAATATTTGTGGTCTCCTTAGATGCTATAACTTGAGCTTTCTTATCTTTAACCTCATTAAGACTTTGTTTATTGGCTTTTTTTTCAATAGGTAATTCCTTTTTGTCTTTTTTTAGCGACTTTTCTTTTTCTTTATATTTTTTATTTGGAATGTTAATAATTTGTCCTAATTGCAATAAAGTTCCCTTCGTTTTTGGATTGGCAGCATACATTTCACTCTCAGTTAAATCGTGTTTTAATGCAATGCCGTATATAGATTCACCACTTTTAATTTTGTGTTTAATAATCTTTTGCGAAACAGCATTCAAACTACAAAACAAAGTAATTATGATAAGAATTTTAAATAATTTCATGACTATATTTTAATTTAAATGTAATTAAATACACTTTTTAAGGATTGGCAATTTATGAATAAAACATTTTTGACTGATTATTTTAACTTACTTTTAATTATTTACAGTTTAATTTCATTGAAAATCAATCTATATTTTTGTTTTCAAAAGATTCAATTAATTTCAAATGTTTTCAAAAGATTCAATTAATTTCAAAATCTATTTAACTTAAAAAAAATGTGACTATCTCATTTAAAAATGAGTTGCGTATTTTGTAATTATTTTATATTTTTTTTAAGAAAATCTAAAATCGAATACTATTAATCTTAGATCTACATTTGTATCTTTGCAATTCAAAATTGAAAATATGGAATCGGTTTTAGAAAACACATTGCCTATTGGCAAACCCAAATGGCTAAAAGTAAAATTACCCATTGGACAAAAATATACCGAACTACGAGGTTTGGTTGACAAATACAAACTGAACACCATTTGCACCTCAGGCAGTTGCCCAAACATGGGTGAATGTTGGGGTGAAGGCACGGCAACTTTTATGATCCTCGGAAACATTTGTACGCGTTCTTGCGGATTTTGTGGAGTAAAAACGGGCCGACCAGAAACCGTAGATTGGGATGAACCAGAGAAAGTAGCACGTTCTATTAAAATCATGAATATCAAACATGCCGTTATTACAAGTGTGGATAGAGATGATTTAAAAGATATGGGTTCTATTATTTGGTTGGAAACTGTTCAAGCCATTCGTCGAATGAATCCGGAAACCACTCTAGAAACTTTAATTCCCGATTTTCAAGGAAATACTAAAAATATCGACCGAATTATAGAAGCCAATCCAGAGGTAGTTTCTCATAATGTAGAAACCGTGCGTAGATTAACTCGAGAAGTTCGCATTCAAGCAAAGTATGATAAAAGTCTTGAGGTTTTAAGATATTTAAAAGAAAAAGGAATTAAGCGAACCAAATCGGGAATCATGCTTGGGCTTGGTGAAACCGAAGAAGAAGTGATTCAAACCATGCAAGATTTGAGAAATAATAATGTTGATATTGTTACTATTGGCCAGTATTTGCAACCTAGTAAAAAACATTTACCAGTTAAGTTTTTTGTAACTCCAGAGCAATTTGAAAAATATGAAAAGATTGGAATTGAAATGGGCTTTCGCCATATAGAAAGTGGTGCTTTGGTTCGATCGTCTTATCATGCTGCAAAACATATTTTATAATTACAAAGCTTGAATTAAGAGACACGAAGTACTAATTTTAAACTATTTATTCAATTTGAAAACAAAAATTGCCATTAATGGTTTTGGAAGAATTGGAAGGAATCTATTCAGATTGCTGATTGACCATCCATCAATAGAAATTGTTGCGATAAATGATATTGCAGACAATAGAACAATGGCACATCTTTTAAAATATGATAGTATTCATGGGGTTTTACCTTTTACAGTTTCTTATGATGAAAATTCCATTATAGTTAATGGTAAATCTTATTTTTTTTACCATGAAAAAGAAATTTCAAATCTCAATTGGAATAATGTTAATGTTGTGATTGAATCCACAGGAAAGTACAAAACCTTTGATTCGATTAATCAGCATATTATATCAGGAGCAAATAAAGTAATTCTTTCAGAGCCATCAGAAGTTGATACTATTAAAACAGTTGTTCTTGGAGTTAATGAAAACATTCTTGATGGTACTGAAAAAATAATTTCAAATGCAAGCTGTACTACAAATAATGCTGCACCAATGATTAAAATCATCAATGATTTATGTGGTATTGAGCAAGCTTACATCACAACAATTCATTCCTACACAACAGATCAAAGTTTGCATGATCAACCACATAAAGATTTACGTCGTGCTCGTGGCGCAAGTCAATCTATTGTGCCTACTACTACCGGAGCTGCAAAAGCACTAACTAAAATATTTCCTGAAATGGATGGTAAAATTGGAGGCTGTGGCATACGAGTTCCTGTGCCAGATGGCTCATTGACCGACATCACTTTTAATGTTAAACGAAAAGTTTCTATTGAGGAGATTAATAATGCTTTTCAAAAAGCATCTAAAACAAATCTTACAGGAATACTAGATTATACTGAAGATCCTATAGTTTCAGTAGATATTATTGGCAACAAAAACTCTTGTTTATTTGATGCTCAATTAACATCCGTTATCGAAAAAATGGTTAAAGTTGTCGGATGGTATGACAATGAAATAGGATATTCATCGAGAATAATTGATCTAATTCTTTATATTCAAAAATAATTTTTCTAATTCAAATTTACATATTTCTTCTATACTGACCTCCTACTTCAAATAATGCACTAGTTATTTGTCCCAAAGAACATACTTTAGTGGCCTCCATCAATTTTTCAAAAATGTTTTGATTATTGATAGCTGCCTCTTGTATATTGTTGATTTGCTCCGAAACCTTTTCTCCACTAGTTTGGTGCAAGTGGATTAACATATCTATTTGATATTGTTTTTCTTCCTCGGTAGCTCGAATAACCTCAGCAGGAATAATCGTTGGAGATCCTTTAGAACTCAAAAAGGTATTCACACCAATAATTGGAAATTCACCGGTATGCTTTAAAGTTTCATAATATAAAGACTCTTCTTGAATTTTAGAACGCTGATACATGGTTTCCATAGCGCCTAGAACACCGCCACGTTCGGTAATTCGGTCAAATTCTTGCAAAACAGCATCTTCTACCAAATCGGTTAATTCTTCGATAATAAACGATCCTTGAATTGGATTTTCGTTTTTCGCCAAACCTAATTCTTTATTGATAATCAACTGAATGGCCATTGCTCTTCTTACTGATTCTTCAGTTGGAGTCGTAATTGCTTCATCATAAGCATTAGTGTGCAACGAATTACAGTTGTCATAAATTGCATATAGCGCTTGTAAGGTTGTACGAATGTCATTAAAATCAATTTCTTGAGCGTGCAAAGACCTTCCAGAAGTTTGAATGTGGTATTTCAACATTTGCGCTCTTTCATTGGCTCCATATTTATTTTTTAAAGCTTTCGCCCAGATTTTTCTTGCCACACGACCAATTACAGCGTATTCTGGATCAATTCCGTTAGAGAAAAAGAACGATAAGTTGGGTCCGAAATCATTAATATTCATTCCGCGACTTAAATAATATTCCACGTAAGTGAACCCATTTGCTAGCGTAAATGCTAATTGAGTGATCGGATTTGCTCCTGCCTCAGCAATATGATAACCCGAAATAGAAACTGAATAAAAATTACGAACATTTTTATTGATAAAATACTCTTGAACGTCACCCATTAATCGCAATGCGAATTCGGTAGAAAAAATACATGTATTTTGCGCCTGATCTTCTTTTAAAATATCAGCTTGAACGGTTCCACGAACTTGGGTTAACGTTTTTACTTTAATACCATTATAGACCTCTAAAGGCAAAACTTGGTCACCTGTTACGCCCAGAAGCATCAATCCTAATGCATTATTACCCTCAGGTAAATCACCCTGATATTTTGGTCTTTTTGTTCCTTTTTCCTTATAGATTTCATCGATTCTTTTTTCAACTTCCTCTTGAAGATTGTGTTCAATAATGTATTTTTCACAATTTTGATCTATGGCAGCATTCATAAAATATCCCAATAACATTGGTGCCGGTCCGTTAATTGTCATCGAAACCGAAGTCATCGGATGGCATAAGTCAAAGCCAGAATACAATTTTTTGGCATCATCCAAACAACAAATCGAAACTCCAGCATTACCAATTTTACCATAAATATCTGGACGAGCATGTGGATCATTTCCGTATAAAGTCACACTATCAAATGCAGTTGAAAGACGTTTGGCTGGCAAACCTGCACTAACATAATGAAAACGTTTATTAGTTCTTTCTGGTCCTCCTTCACCCGCAAACATTCTTGAAGGGTCTTCGCCTTCACGTTTGAATGGATACAATCCAGATGTAAATGGGAATTCACCGGGAACATTTTCTTGTAAATTCCATTTTAAAATATCGCCCCAAGCTTGGTATTTTGGCAAGGATATTTTCGGAATTTGAGAATGTGATAAACTTTCAGAATGTGTTGCGATTTTGATTTCCTTATCTCGAACTTTAAAACTGTAATATGGATTTTTATATTTATTTACTTTTTCCTTCCAAGTAAGAATTACTTCCCAATTGTAGGGATCAAGATTCATTTTTACTCGATCAAATTCGGCCAATAATAGTTTAATAAACGGATGCGATTCTTCCTTTGTCAGAATGACAAAAGAGTCATCAATACCAGCTTTTGAAATAGAAAGTTCATTGTTAGAAACACTTTCTATGGTTTTAAATATTCCGTATAATTTTTGGGCTACTTCCACTTGAGAAAGTGCAGTTTCATCATATTTTCTATTATTTTCGGCTATTTCAGATAAATAACGGGTACGATGTGGAGGAATAACAAAGATTTTCTCACTCATTTCTCGAGTGATTTGAAACGTCGATTTTAAATCAGCTCCTGTTTTGGCTACAACTTTATCCATAATGGATTTATAGAGCGTGTTCATTCCTGGGTCGTTGAATTGAGAAGCTATCGTTCCGAAAATTGGCATCGTATTTACATCCGAATCCCACAAATTATGATTGCGTTGGTATTGTTTTTTAACATCCCGAATGGCATCTAAAGCCCCACGTTTATCAAATTTATTTAAGGCCACTAAATCGGCAAAATCCAACATGTCGATTTTCTCTAATTGGGTAGCTGCACCAAATTCGGGAGTCATGACATATAAAGAAACATCGGAGTGATCCATAATTTCAGTATCGCTTTGTCCAATACCCGATGTTTCCAAAATGATAATATCGTATTTTGCGACTTTTAATACTTCAATAGCTTCGTTTACATATTTAGACAATGCCAAATTAGATTGTCTGGTAGCTAACGAACGCATGTAAACTCGTGGATTATTAATAGCATTCATACGAATTCTATCTCCCAAAAGCGCACCTCCTGTCTTTCTTTTTGATGGATCAACCGAAATTAATCCGATGGTTTTTGTTGGAAAATCGATTAAAAATCGTCTAACCAATTCATCAACTAAAGATGATTTTCCTGCACCACCAGTGCCTGTAATACCTAAAACTGGAATTTTATTGGTCTCATTTTTTTTATGAATAACATCAAAAGCGGGTTTTGCTATTTCAGGGAAATTTTCTGCCGCCGAAATCAAACGTGCAATTGCGGTTGGATTTTTATCTTCAATATGAATTAATTCATCATTCAATTTATCACCAATTGGAAAATCGGAACGTTGTACCAAATCGTTTATCATTCCTTGCAATCCCATAGCACGCCCGTCATCTGGAGAATAAATTCTTTCAATACCGTATTCGTGCAATTCAGAAATTTCAGAAGGAAGAATTACGCCACCACCGCCGCCAAATATCTTAATATGTCCTGCTCCTTTTGCTGAAAGTAAATCGTGCATGTACTTGAAATACTCATTATGTCCCCCTTGATAGGAGGTCATGGCAATAGCATTCGCATCTTCTTGAATAGCGGTATTAACCACTTCTTCAACACTTCTATCATGCCCTAAATGTATTACTTCAACACCCGTTGCTTGAATAATTCTACGCATGATGTTTATAGCTGCATCGTGTCCGTCAAAAAGTGACGCAGCAGTAACAATTCTTACTTTATTTTTAGGAATATAAGGAGTTTGTAGTTCCATTAGTAATTTTTAATCTAATTTAGTTGCGCAATTTACGAATTTAATAATTTTTTAGCGTTTTAATTTATTTAAATATTTACTTATAAATTGACTTTTAATTAAATAATGGTGCTTTTAAAAATAGAGATATTATATTTGCTTGAATTTAAATAAAATTTAAAGATGAAAAAAATAGTTTTATTCCTATTAATAACACCATTTATAGGAAGTGCACAATTTAACAACGTCTTAAATAAAATAAAAGAGAAAGCCACAACAATTGTTCCAAGTTTGAACAATAATCCTTTTGACATTTCGGCGGGATTAAAAGAAGCTTTAAATAACGGAATTGCAAAAGAAGTTTCAAAACTAACTGCTGAAGATGGTTTTTTGAAAAATGAAGCGGTAAAAATTTTAATACCTGAAGAATTGCAAAAAGTGGAAAGCGAATTACGAAAATTTGGAATGGGAAATATAGCAGATCAAGGAATTGTTGTTATGAACCGAGCAGCCGAAGATGCTGTAAAAGAAGCCACTCCAATTTTTGTTACAGCTGTAAAAAACATGAATATTTCCGATGCTAAATCAATACTTATTGGTAATGACAATGCAGCTACTACTTATCTTCAAAGTAATACCAATAAAGAATTGTATGCGAAATTTAGCCCTGTAGTGAAACAATCTATTAGTAAAGTTAAAGCAGATGTAATTTGGAATTCGATTATAACTAAATACAACCAACTTCCATTTGTAACCAAAGTCAATCCTGATATTACAGATTATATTACTAACAAAGCAATGGACGGTGTTTTCAAAATGATTGCGGTTGAAGAAAAAAATATTAGAACCGATTTAAAATCTAGAACTTCACCCTTACTTCAAAGTGTATTCGGATTGCAAGACAAAAAATAGTTTTACAATTTTACTTTGAATATTATTTTATAAAATTATAATAATCAATAACATAAGTATAACATTGAATTAACATAACCTAAGCTTAATATGTCAGATATTTGCAGTGTAATAAGCATAATTTTATTATTTAAGTTTGGTTTAGTTAGTTGAAAGAATTGCCTGTATTTTTAAAAGTATAGGCATTTTTTTTTTAGACGCTAAGTAAACAAATCTACTTTTTTTGAATGAAAGCAATAACTTGCTTGTTGAAAATATCGTATTGTTCAACATTAACTACATGACCACATTTTTCTACTACGAATAATGTAGAAGATTTAAAATGACGAACAACAACTTTTCTAACTGAAGGTAAAAACATATAATCTTCTTCTCCCATAACATAAAAAGTGGGAATACTCAATTCTTGTTGGCGAAACCATTTCAAAATTGGATTGATTTCTGCCGTGAGTTTGAACCAACGAATGAACTCCTTTTGATACAATTTTTTTGCTTCGTTTATGAATAACAATCGGGATTGCTTGTGGTTTTTATTGGGCATAATTACAAAAGCAAAAAATCGGTACAACACTAAATAAGGCAATATATATTTGAAAGTGTTTCCCAAACGCATTAAAATTTGGGAACGAAAATTCATTTTTAAAATTGCACCTCCCAAAATCATACTTTTTACTCTGTTAGGATGCGCTTCTGCCAATTGACGAATAACTATAGTACCTAAAGAAATTCCAACAAAATGCGAAGTTTTAATTTTTAAATGGTCAATAACTTCCAAAACATCATTAGCAATGGATTGAAAAGTATATTTTTGGTTAAATGTTATTTTTATTTGCTTATTAGAATTACCATGACCCCGTAAATCTAATAAAAGTACATTAAAATGCTTCTGAAATTCACGTACTTGCTTAAACCAAATAGACGAACTTCCTCCCGCACCATGCACAAAAGTCACCCATTCCTTAGAATTGTGGTTTTTGTAAAGGGTATAAGCTATCAAAGAGTATTTAGAATTTCTTTCATTTCCAATTGTATTTTTAGTGCTTCTTCTCTTGCTATTGATGCAAAATCAGTTCCATTTGAAGCGTAAATTATGGCTCTGGAAGAATTTATTAATAATCCAACATTTTCACTCATTCCGTATTTGCAGACTTCTTGCAAACTTCCACCTTGTGCTCCAACACCGGGAACAAGCAAGAAACTTGTTGGAATTATTTTTCTGATTTCAGAAAAATATTCTGCTTTGGTGGCTCCTACTACATACATCAAGTTTTCAGAGTTTTTCCATGATTTAGAAGTTTCAATTACGATGTTATAGAGTTCTTTTCCATCGATATTTTGAGTCTGAAAATCAAAGGCACCATCGTTAGATGTTAGTGCTAACAAAATAGCATATTTGTTTTCAAAAGCCAAAAATGGTTCTACAGAATCTTTCCCCATATAGGGCGCAACTGTAACTGAATCGAAATTTAAGTCTTCAAAAAATGCTTTGGCATACATAGATGATGTATTCCCTATATCTCCTCTTTTTGCATCGGCAATAGTGAAAATTTCAGGATGCTTTTCGTTAAGATATTGTATTGTTTTTTCTAAAGACTGCCAGCCCTTAATTCCATAAGCTTCATAAAAAGCGGTATTTGGTTTATAAGAAACACACAAATCATGGGTGGCATCGATTATGCATTTATTAAATTCGAAAATCGGATCTTCCAATTCTAATAAATGGGTCGGTATTTTAGTTAAATCAACATCCAAACCAATACATAGAAAGGTTTTTTTTAGTTGGATTTGTTCAATAAGCTGTTGTGTTGTCATTGTAATTGTTTGAATGCAAAGTTAATAACTTTTTAACCATGTAAGACATAAAAACCGATACAAGAAAAAATGTCAAACTTTATTTAAAGGTTTGACATCTTATTTCTTTATACTACTCTCTATTTTCTATATTAGAAAACTTCAGATTCTTTTAGTTTCTCCATATTGTTAACTAATTGAAGTTCGTCTACAAATTTTTGAATTTTTCCATTCATAACACCATCCATATCAAAAACGTCTAATCCGATTCTATGATCAGTTACACGACCTTGTGAATAGTTATAAGTTCTAATTTTTGCAGAACGGTCACCTGAGCTTACCTGAGAAGTACGTTTTACGGCATCTTCCGCTTGTTTTTTGGCTAATTCTTGTTCGTACAAACGAGAACGCAAAACATCTAATGCTTTGTCTTTATTTTTATGTTGCGATTTTTGATCTTGACATTGGGCTACTAATCCAGTTGGGATATGGGTTAAACGAACTGCCGACTTAGTAGTATTTACTGATTGTCCTCCAGGACCAGAAGAACAGAAAAAGTCAACACGAACATCGTTCATATCAATTTGCACGTCAAATTCTTCAGCTTCCGGTAAAACCATAACGGTTGCTGCAGAAGTATGTACACGTCCTTGTGTTTCGGTTTGAGGGACACGTTGCACGCGATGAACACCTGCTTCAAATTTCAATGTTCCATAAACATCTTCTCCTGTAACTTCAAAAATAACTTCTTTGAATCCACCAGAAGTTCCTTCGTTCATATCGACTGTTGAAGTTCTCCACCCACGAGTTTCACAATATTTTGTATACATTCTGTACAAATCACCTGCAAAAATAGAAGCTTCATCTCCACCCGTACCCGCACGTATTTCTACCATTACATTTTTAGCATCTTCAGCATCTTTAGGAATCAACAAAAATTTAATTTCATCCTCCAGTTCAGGCAAGCGTTGTTTAGCTTCATCCAATTGCATTTTGGCCATTTCTACCATTTCGGCATCCGAACCATCAGCAAGAATTTCGTTAGCTTCTTCTATATTTCCTGTAATATTTATAAGCTCTTCCCTTTTTTCCATTAGGTTTTTCAACCCTTTATATTCTTGATTTAGTAAAACATAGCGCTTTTGGTCAGCAATAATATCTGGCTGGATAATCAAATCAGATATTTCGTCGAAACGTTGTTTTACATATTGTAGTCTTTCTAACATTTTGTATTCTTTATTTGGATAGCAAAAATAGTAAATAGTGTTCAGTTGGCAGTGATCAGTTAGCAGTTTTTTTATAATATTGTGGTATTAAAATTATACCAATGAAAAAAATTGCTTTTACCTTAGCTTTTGCTACCTTAACACTTATATTTTCTTGCAATAAATACGATTCGAAAGGAAATCTTATCAAGAATTATAAGGAACTTGAAAAAGCAAAGTGGCTGTTGGGTGAATGGATAAAAACAGATAGTTTAGGCACCTTAAAAGAATTTTGGACCAATCAAGACGATAGCACTTTTGTTGGACAATCGTATTACATTCAAAATGAAAAAGACACATTGCACTTTGAAAGTATTGAATTAATTCAAGATCAGGAGCATTTAATTTACACAACTACTATTAAAGGCGAAAACAATGGAACTGCAATTCCTTTTCAAATGACAAAAGACGGGGATAGCTTATTGATTTTTGAAAACCCGAAGCACGATTATCCGCAAAAAATGGAATATAGATTACAAAAAAACAAAAACATATCTATAATTATTTCAGGAAAAAGTAAAGGAAAAGCCGGTTCAATCACCTATTTCTTATCTAAGAAAAAATAATAGATTTTATAGGTAAGGATTTGTTATTATTAAAAAACAATTGAATGGTTTGTGAAATTTTATTTATTGTTGATAAATAAAGTCTGACGTTTCTCAGACTTAAACACACAAATAAGGGTAAATAATTCTTATTATGAAGCTGAGGTGATGAAAACTAATTTTAGAAATTCTAAAAAAACTTTGTCCGTATTTTTTTTAATATTTTCTAGAAAAAAGCAACAATATTGAGATGTAATTCTTAGGTATTATCATACAAAAATAGATGAAAAATTAAAAATTATAATTTTTTAATTGAAATTTGAAATTGTTATATTTTAATTCCTGGAGGTAATAAATCTCTGTATGTAGTATTTTTTCTAAAAAATAATGCAATTTTTGGAAGAATAGGAACCACTTTAAATTTGCGTTCATATGCAATTTCCATAATATTTTTTAAAAATTTATTTAAAAATTCCTCGTCAGAAAATCCATCAGGAACGTTGATTCGAGTTAGAAAAATTTTCTTTTCTTGAAAAGAATATTCAACAGAAACTAACTTTCCATCTACTAATGTCTCAAATTGTCTAGCAAATGTGTTGTCTTTTATTTCCATTTTTTCTAAAATTAACGATACGTTCATAATTAAGGTGGAATATATAAATTAAATTTATACAAATTTCGGAATAAATAATGGATAAAGCGACTTAAAAAAGTTAAAATTATGAATAGGATACCTGTTTATTTTATGCCAGGATTAGCAGCGAGTAGCTCTATTTTTGAACGAATTGATTTGCCAGAAGACACTTTCGAAATTTTTCTTTTAGAATGGTTTCTACCCCAAAATAATGAATCGTTACAAAGTTATGCTGAACGAATGGCTCAAAAAGTCATTCATGACAATGCCGTTTTAATAGGCGTTTCATTTGGAGGGATTTTAGTTCAAGAAATGGCTCATTTTTTAAATTTGAGAAAATTAATTATCGTTTCTAGCGTTAAGTCTAATGAAGAATTGCCCAAAAAAATGAAGCTTGCTAAGACTACTAAAATATATAAATTATTGCCAACTGGTTTGCTTCAGGATGTTGAAAAGTTGGTGAAATTTGCTTTCGGAGATGTAATGAAACAAAAATTAAAGTTATATCAGAAATTTTTGCACTTGCGTAATAAAGAGTATTTAGATTGGGCAATTGAGCAACTTATTTGTTGGGAACGAGTTAAAATAGATTCTAATGTTATTCATATTCATGGTGATGCAGATGAGATTTTTCCTGAAAAAAATATTAAAGACTTTATAAAAGTTCGTGGGGGAACTCACATTATGATTTTAAATAGATTTCGTTGGTTTAATGAACATTTGCCTAAAATCATTTTAGAAGATAATACATAAGTTTTCGGATGATTTTTTTTGTAATTTTACAATATTATAAAATATATTTGAAATGAAAAAGATTCAGGTTCTAGTTATAATCTCATGTATTGTTTTTGTAAGTGGATTATTTATGTTTGCTATTTCTAGTAATGATAAAAAGAAATTGTTTCACGAAGGAACGGCGCAATATTTTCCTCCATCAGTTGACTTTTCTGGAGAAAATACGCCGTTGAAAATTTCGGATGTTCGAGAACGTTTTGATAGAGAATTATTAGTAAATGCCAATCTTCATTCGTCAACAATATTAATTATTAAACGTGCCAATAGGGTTTTTCCAATAATAGAACCAATATTAAAACAATATGGTGTTCCTGATGATTTTAAGTACTTGGCAGTAATTGAAAGTGCATTGACAAACGCAGTTTCTGCTTCAGGAGCCAAAGGAATTTGGCAATTTATGCCTGAAACAGCCAAAGAAAAAGGAATGGAAGTAAACGATGGAGTTGACGAGCGTTATCATCTTCAAAAAGCAACAGAAGCAGCTTGCAAATATTTATTAGCAGCCAAAGAAAAATTTGGAAATTGGACATTAGCTGCTGCATCCTATAATGGCGGTATGAAAGGCGTCAATACTAAAATAGCCGAACAAAAAGTTTCAGATTATTATGATTTGTTGTTGACGGATGAAACTTCAAGGTATGTTTTCAGAATTCTTGCCTTGAAAGAAATCATGCAGCACCCCAATTTATACGGATTTGATATCTCTAAAGAGGAGTTGTATGAGAATATTCCAACTAAAATTATAGAGGTTGATAGTTCAATTACCGATTTGGCCAATTTTGCTAAATCACAAGGTATCAATTATAAAATATTAAAAATTCACAATCCATGGTTGCGGGATAAAAAATTGGTCAACACAACTAAAAAGAAATATTTTATTGAAATTCCAACTTCAGGCTATTAATAATAATTCTTGAGAAAATAGAGAATAGACTTAGTAGCTTTTTAAAAGTGCCAAAAAAATTAGATGTTTAAGAAAAAAAAACTATTTTTACTTGAATTCAAAGTTGAATAGTTCCTATTTCAAGATGTTTTTTATAAATTTGCATAGTTGAAATTCAAATAAATTTTAACAAATAATTATGGCTCCCCAAAAAATATGGCTCTCTTCTCCCCATATGGGTGGAAACGAACAAAAATTTATCAAAGAAGCTTTTGATGCAAATTGGATTGCGCCTTTAGGTCCTAATGTAATTGGTTTTGAGCAAGATTTAGAAGATTATTTGAAAGAGAATGTTTTTGTAGGAGCACTTAGTTCGGGTACGGCCGCTATTCATCTTGGACTTATTTTATTGAATATAAAAGCAGGCGATGAGGTGATTTGTCAAAGCATGACTTTTTCTGCATCAGCAAATCCAATTGTATATCAAGGAGCTACTCCAATTTTTGTTGATAGTGAGCCTGATACATGGAATATTTGTCCAAACGCATTAGAAGATGCCATAAAAGACCGAATTTTAAAAGGTAAAAGACCTAAAGCTATCATTGCTGTTCATCTTTACGGAATGCCATATAAAGTTGAAGAAATAAGAACTATAGCCGATAAATATGAAATTCCAATATTGGAAGATAGTGCAGAAGGATTAGGAAGTAGTTATAAAAATCAAAAGTGCGGAACTTTTGGAGATATAAGTATTTTATCTTTCAACGGAAATAAAATTATTACAACTTCTGGAGGCGGAGCTATTGTAACAAAAAACAAAGAAGTGAAAGAAAGAGCAATTTTTCTGGCGACACAAGCACGCGATCATGCACCACACTATCAACATAGTGAAATTGGATATAATTATAGAATGAGTAATATTTGTGCTGGAATTGGAAGAGGACAAATGGAAGTCTTAGAAAAACATATTGCCAAAAGAAGGGCAATGCACGATTTTTATGTAGAAATTTTTAAACAAAATCAATCTATTTCCGTTTTGTCTGAAATTAATGAAGATTATTTTTCCAATCATTGGCTTACGGTAATTACTGTCGATGCGTCTAAAAATAACGGTAAATCGCGAGAAGATTTAAGAGTGCTGTTGGAAAAACAAAATATTGAAAGTAGACCATTGTGGAAACCAATGCACTTACAACCTATTTTTTATGATGCTCCTTATTATGGAGGAATGGTGTCAGAAAAATTGTTTAAACAGGGATTATGCCTTCCATCGGGATCAAATTTAGAAATTGAAGAAAAAAAAAGAATAGAAAATTGTTTAAATAATTATTAATGTTTCCAAATAAAACATTAAGTTCTCCTTAAATTAATTTAACTTGAAAAAAAATACTATTAAAAATTTTATATCAGATTTCTTAATTTTTTTTACTGAAATTAATATTAGTTTTAGTTTTGAAAGTATAGGATATTTACCTAGATGGATTATATTTATGCTAGATATTTTTGTTGTAATAATATCTGGTTTTTTTTCTTTTTTGTTACTAGAAGGTTTAAGTCTAAATTATATTCATACTAAACATCAAATTGTTGCTATTGCCTTATATATAGTAATCAATATGTTTTTCTTTTGGATTTTTAAAACTTACTCCGGAATAATTAGGCATTCATCAAATGTAGATGCCTTAAAATTATTTTTTTCTCAATCATTCACTTTTGTTACGATTCTTTTTATTAATTTCTCCATGATTTTTACTTATCATGCCAAGTTATTTTTAAATACAGGGATATTCCTGAATTCAATCATATCATTTAGCATCTTATTTTTTTATAGAATTTTAGTAAAAGAAGTTTTTGAAAAAATATTTATTTACTCAAGGGGCAATAATAATAATAATAATAATAATAATAATAAAATAAATGCAATTATTTATGGTTCAGATCTTAATGCAGTTTCTGTTGCCAATGCTCTTAAATCAGATGCTCCTGGTAGATTTAAAATAGTTGGGTTTATCGATAAAAGCAATCAAAATTCAAACAAAAGGCTTTTAGATTTACCAATTTTTAAAATAAAAAAATCTGTAAAAGACTTATTGCAATTACAAAAAGTAGAAGCACTAATTATTGCAGATAAAAGTCTTACTAATGAAGAGACACTTACTATAGTTGAAGAATGCATCGAATTCGGTTTTAAAGTGTTTACATTACCCTCAGCATTAGACTGGGAGGATAAAAAAGAAATTTCAAAAAATATAAAAAACTTTCAAATTCAAGATTTATTGGAAAGAAAGCCAATTCTATTAAATACACAAGCGATTTCATCAAAATTAAATGGTAAGACAATATTAATTTCTGGCGCTGGAGGTTCAATTGGAAGTGAGATTGTTAGACAACTGTTTCAATTTAATCCTGAAAAAATTATTATTCTTGATCAAGCTGAAACACCACTTCATTCGCTTTCATTAGAGATTTCAGAAAAAAATAATAATGTTAAATGCTGCAATGTTATAGCAGACATTAGAAATTATAATTTATTAGATAAAATTTTTGAGAAATATACACCTCATGTTGTTTACCATGCAGCTGCATATAAACACGTTCCTATGATGGAAGAAAATCCTTCTCAAGCCATTTTAACAAATATATTGGGAACCAAAAATATCGCGGATTTATCAAATAAGCATAATGTGGATTGCTTTGTAATGATATCTACAGATAAAGCTGTAAAACCGAGCAGTGTTATGGGAGCCAGTAAAAGAATAGCTGAAATGTATGTACAATCAAAGCATTTAAAACATAAAGAAAATAATTCTAAAAATTATCCTAAATTTATAACAACGCGATTTGGGAATGTTTTAGGTTCTAGTGGTTCAGTTGTGCCCTTATTTACTAAACAAATTCAAGAAGGAGGACCAATAACAATTACTCATCCAGATATTATTCGCTATTTTATGACTATTCCTGAAGCTTGCCAATTGGTTTTGGAGGCAGGATCAATGGGATCTGGAGGCGAAATATATATATTTGACATGGGAAAACCGGTAAAGATTATTGATTTAGCCAGAAAAATGATTCGTTTAGTTGGATTAATTCCAGATAAAGATATTCAAATAAAAATTATTGGTTTGAGGCCTGGTGAAAAATTATATGAAGAATTATTAAATGATTCTGCAAAAAATTTAGCCACTCACCACGAAAAAATTATGATTGCACAAGAAGTTTGCGATAAATTTTCTATTTTAAATCAACAAATAGAAGATTTAATTCAAAGTGCTATTGATTCAAATCCTAAGGAATTAGTTTCTAAAATGAAAAATATTGTGCCCGAGTTTAAGAGTTTAAATTCTGTTTTTCAAGATTTAGATAATTAAGATTGAAGTTAATCATGTTTTTTATTGATTTTTCCTTTGTTAAGAAAGGGATAATTTCTTATTTTATTAGTTTAAATTATTATATTTGTTTCTGCAATAGATGAAATAATTTATGAGATTAATTAAATGAAATCTACACCAGAAGCATCAGATTGGGATTTAGTAATAAAAGGACATAACTCTCTTTTTGATATAAAATTTAAAGATCTATGGGCTTATAGAGATTTATTGTTAATGTTTGTTAAACGAGATTTTGTGAGTTTTTATAAACAAACAATTCTTGGACCACTTTGGTTTTTTATTCAACCTATTTTTACAACACTAGTTTTTACATTTATCTTTGGAAATCTTGCAGGAATAAGTACAGACGGATTACCTAAACCCTTATTTTATTTAGCAGGAATTACTTCTTGGAATTACTTTTCAGATTGTTTGACCAAAACAAGTACCGTTTTTAAAGACAATGCTAGTATTTTTGGAAAGGTATATTTTCCAAGATTAATAATGCCTTTAAGTATTGTAGTCAGTAACTTGGTTCGATTTAGCGTACAGATGTTATTGTTTTTATTGATGATGTTGTATTTTTACTTTATTCCAAAAGAAAATACATCCTTTCATATCACTTACGCTATTTTATCATTGCCGTTTTTAGTTGTATTGATGGCTTTATTAGGATTGGGTATTGGATTGATTATTACTGCAATGACAACAAAATATAAAGATTTAACTTTTTTAATAACCTTTGGGGTTCAGTTGTTGATGTATGGGACTACTGTAATCTATCCTTTAAGTGAAGCGAAGGAAAAATTTGGAGGTATGTCAAAAATAATTGAGTATAATCCTATGACCGGAATCATTGAAGCTTTTAGATATTCTTTTTTAGGAAAAGGAGAATTTAGTTTGTGGAGTTTAGGTTATTCCTCAATGATTACGTTACTTATATTGTTTTTTGGAATCTTACTATTCAATAAAACCGAAAAGAATTTTGTAGATACTATATAATGAGTAAACCAGCAATACAAGTTGAAAACTTATCCAAAGCATACCAAATCGGACAGATTGGAACGGGAACTATCTCCCACGATTTGGAGCGTTTTTTTGTGACTAAAGTTTTGGGAAAAGAAGATCCTTTTTTGAAAATTGGCGAGACTAATGATAGAAGCACTAAAGGAAGCAGTAATATTGTTTGGTCATTGAAAGATATCAATTTTGAAATAAATCAAGGTGATGCTGTTGGAATAATTGGCAAGAATGGTGCAGGAAAAAGCACGCTACTAAAATTGCTCTCGCGAGTTACAAGCCCAACAACCGGTGAAATTAAAGTTAAAGGAAGAATAGCTAGTTTATTGGAAGTGGGTACAGGTTTTCATCCCGAGTTGTCCGGGAGAGAAAACATCTATTTGAATGGTGCTATTCTAGGAATGCGCAAAAAAGAAATTACTCGCAAAATAGATGAGATAATTGATTTTTCGGGAGTTGAAAGATACATAGATACTCCTGTAAAACGCTACTCTTCAGGAATGTATGTTCGTTTAGCTTTTGCAGTAGCGGCTCATCTAGAAAGTGAAATATTGATTGTTGATGAGGTACTTGCAGTAGGCGATGCTGAATTCCAAAAGAAATGCCTTGGTAAAATGGGCGATATAAGTAAAGGAGAAGGTAGGACTGTATTGTTTGTAAGTCATAATATGGCAGCTGTAAAAAGCTTGTGTGATAAAGGAATTATATTAGAAAATGGTTTACTTACTTTTATTGGCAATATTGATACTGTAATAGACGATTATTTAAAAAAAGGTAATAATCATGCGTCAAAACAATTTAATAATAAAAATGCCCCTCAAACCAATTCATTTAGATTGTTAGAAGTTCATGTTTTAAATAGTAAAGGTGAAATAACTTTGAATCATTTTATTACTAATGATATTATTATTGAATTTAAATATGAAGTTTTACAGGATGATCAATTATATACCCACGGTTTTAATCTTTTTAATGATCATAATATTCATATTTTAAGTTCTCATGATAAAGAAACGGAAAGTCTAATATTTCCGGTTAAAAAAGGAATTTATTTAAAAAGAGTATTAATTCCGGGTAATTTTTTAGCAGAAGGCGGATATAATTGTAGCTTTGCTATCATGAGATATAATCCTTTTTTTGTAGAATTTCATGAAATGGAAGTAGTAGGATTTAATATAATTGAAGCAATTGGGGAAACTACAGTGAGAGGAAATTATACAGGAAAATTCCCAGGAGTAGTCAGACCTTTATTAAATTGGAATTAAAATGAAAGAAAAATGGACTGGTGAACGTTTAGAAACTTTTATTTATTCAAGAGATACAATTGAACATCTTCATAGATATTGTATTGTAAATTTATATATTGAAAATAAAATTGTTTTAGATATTGCTTGTGGAGAAGGCTATGGCAGTAATATTATTTCAAGAAAAGCTTCATTCGTTTATGGTGTAGATATTGACGAAAAGACAATTTTAAATGCAAAAAAAAAGTACCTTCAATCAAATTTAGATTATAATATTGGTAATGCTACTAATATTCCTTTTGAAGACAATACTTTTGACGTAGTAGTTAGTTTTGAGACTATTGAGCATCACGATAAGCATGATGAAATGATTGCTGAAATTAAAAGAGTTTTAAAACCTGAAGGAATTGTTATTATTTCAACTCCTGATAAATTATTTTATACAGATAAGCCAAAATACAAAAACAAATATCATGTTAAAGAGCTTTATAAAAACGAATTTTCAAATTTAATTTCAAAGTATTTTTCTAAAAGTCAATTGCTAACGCAACAATATACTAATGGAATTTCAATAATTCATGATGAATCAGAAAACCTAGAATTATCTTTTTTTACAGGAGATTATACTTCTGTTTGTATGAAGGAAATAGATCCATTGTATGTCATTTTAATTGCTAGTGATAGTGATTTTATAAATCAAAAAAAATCAATTTTTGATGGAGGAGAAATAATTGAACAACAAATTCAAGAACAAATCAATAATAGTAATTCCTATAAAGTCGGATTTTTTTTTTTAAAACCTCTGAGAATTATAAAAAAAATGCTTAGATAATGTTGGCAATTGTTATTCCATTTTATAAAATTAATTTTTTTGAATCTACATTGTTGTCACTTGATAATCAAACCAACAAAAACTTTAATGTATATATAGGAAATGACAATAGTACTGATGATCCCTCAACTGTTTTAGCAAAATATGAAACTAAAATAAATATTAAGTATGTTGAGTTCCAAAATAATTTCGGTAAATCTTCTTTAGTTAAACATTGGGAAAGATGTATAGAAATGATTAATGACGAAGAATGGGTTATGATCCTAGGAGATGATGATGAATTATCTGAAGGTGTAGTTGAAATGTTTTACAACTATTTGAGTAAGGAAATAAATGTAATACGTTTCTCTAGCTGTAAAATTAATGATAAAAGTGAAAAAATATCGTCAATATATATCAATCCTATTATTGAATCATCAACAGATTTTATTTTTAGAGAAACAAGAAGTTCTTTGAGTGAGTATATTTTTAATAAAAAGCAAATCGATAAAATAGGGTTTAAAAGATTTCCTCTAGCTTGGTTTTCAGATAAGTTGGCAGTATTAGAATTTTCCAATTTTAAGGATATATTTTCAATAAATGAAGCTGTTGTTTATGTCAGGATTTCAAATCAAAGTATTTCGGGTATTCAAAGTAATTACAGAGAAAAATGGATTGCTACATTTGAGTTTTATTATTATTTAATATCTTCTAAAAAGAATTATTTTACAAAAATTCAGCAAAAAAAGTTAATTGAACAATTGTCAAAAACGTACATAAATGATAAAAAACATCCTATAAATTTTTTAAAAATATCAAAAATATTTTTAGTTAATTTGAATGTATTAGATTATTTAAAATTTATTAAGTCAATTTATAAAAGTGTAATAAATTAAATGCGAATAGGTTCTAACCCACATAAAGACAAGCCCAACGAAAAAACCAATTATACGCATCAGGTAATTATACCCGTATGTATTCCAAATCAAGAAGGGTATTTTGAAGACAGTTTCAAAATAGTTGAATTTTGTTTGCAATCTCTTTTTAATACTGCTCATGATAAAACGTTTATAACTATTGTTAATAATGGTAGTTGCTTAGAAGTAAAACAATATTTAGACGACCTTTTTTTAACATGTAAAATTCACGAAATTATTCACACCGAAAATATAGGTAAGGTAAATGCAGTCTTGAAAGGTCTTGCAGGTAATAAAATTGAACTGGTAACTATTTCAGATGCAGATGTCTTATTTTTATCAGGTTGGCAAAAAGAAACAGTAAAAGTTTTTAACCATTTGCCTAAAGCTGGAGTGGTCGGAATTGTGCCTCAAATTAATACCTACAGAACAAATTGTAATAATATGATCTGGGATAATTTATTCAATCCAAAATTGAAATTTTTACCTGTAAAAAACCCTAATGCACTTATTCGTTTTTATGATAGTATTGGGTGGAAACGAGATTATAATCCAGCATATTTAAAGTATGCTTTAAGTCTTGAAGTAAGCAATGATCTCTCTGTAGTATTAGGTTCAGGTCACTTTGTTGCTACTTACAGAAAAGATGTTTTTGAAAAATTAATTTCGTATATTGGATATAAAATGGGGGGTAATAGCGAAAAGTATTTAGATGAAATCGCTTTACATAAAAATTATTGGCGTGTAACTACTTCCGATAATTTTGCTTACCATATGGGCAATTCAATTGAAGAATGGATGAGTATTGAAGCTAACAACCAAAAAGAATGTAAAGAAAATAGTATTTTAAAAGAATTTCCCCTTAGGAATGAAATTTCAATAATACAGTTTTTTCTAATAAATAACTTCTTTAGAAAAATTATTTTTCACAAGAAGATAAAGAAAATTTTTTTGAAAATGAAAGGTCTCCCTTCAGATTTGATTAATGATTATTAATTTAAGGAAACTAATTTATTCATTAAAAATTCAAATAACAATCAATGAAAACAATTGCTATTATACCAGCACGCGGAGGTTCAAAACGATTACCAAATAAAAATATTCTGTTATTGAATGGTTTACCATTAATTGTACATAGTATTTTGTATGCTCAAAAAAATAATGCAATTATTAACGATTTTTATGTTTCTACAGATGATGAAAATATTAAAACTATTGCACTAAAGTATGGTGTTAAAGTAATTGATAGACACGACAATTTATCAGGTGATTTTGAACCAACAGTTTCTGCACTTAAACATGTTATAGAAACTATTAATGAAGACATAGAAAATGTAATATTGTTGCAGGTTACTAATCCACTTCGGCCAGAAAATCTTTTGAAAGAAGCTTTTGCAGTATATGAAAATAATCAATTGGATAGTTTGTTTACGGTAACTAGAAATAATCAAAAGTTGGGAAGAATTCTAGAAAAAAAATACATTCCTTTTAACTATAAAATTGGTCAGAGAAGCCAGGATTTAGAACCTTTATTTTTTGAAAATGGGCTGTTGTATATTAGTAAAGCATCTTTAATTTTAAAGGAAACAATAATTTCTGAAAAGGCCTACCCATTTGAAGTGAATCATCCGTTTGCAAATGTTGATATTGATACGCAAGAAGATTTAGAATATGCAGAATATGTGGCAAATAAATTCCAAATAAAATGAACCCATATATAGAAATAGCTGGACGAAAAATTGGTCTTGATTATCCACCGTTAGTGATTGCAGAAATCGGTATTAACCACGAAGGATCACTTCAGGTGGCCAAAGAAATGGTAGATGCGGCTCACAGAGCTGGAGTTGAAGTAGTAAAGCATCAAACACATATTATTGAAGATGAAATGAGCGGTGCTGCTAAGAAAGTGATTCCGGGTAATGCCAACGTTTCTATCTATGAAATTATGGAACGTTGTGCTTTAAACGAAGCAGACGAATTAGAACTGAAAAACTATGTCGAAAGTAAAGGAATGATTTTCATTTCAACACCATTCTCAAGAGCTGCGGCAGAACGGTTGAAAAAGTTTGATATTCCTGCCTACAAGATTGGATCGGGTGAATGCAATAATTATCCGTTGTTGGAACATATTTGTTCTTTTGGTAAGCCTGTTATATTGAGTACCGGTATGAATACTATTGAAAGCATTCGTAAAGCCGTTGGTATATTTGATAAACATAACATACCGATTGCATTGTTGCATACTACAAATTTATATCCAACTCCTATTAATTTGGTTCGATTAGGTGCTATGACTCAATTACACGAGGCATTTCCTGATAAGGTTTTTGGACTTTCAGACCACACGTTGAATAACAATGCTTGTCTAGGAGCTGTGGCTCTAGGCGCTAGCATTTTAGAACGTCATTTTACCGATTACCTTCAACGCACGGGTCCAGATATTGTATGTAGCATGGACGAAAAAGCTTGTAACGATTTAATTATTTCTTCTAATGAAATATGGCAAATGCGCGGTGGAACTAAAGTACCTGCACAAGAGGAGAAAGTTACAATGGACTTTGCCTTTGCAACTGTTTGCTGTATTGCAGCTATTAAAAAAGGCGAAAGGTTAACCAAAGAAAACATTTGGGTAAAGCGCCCAGGAACAGGAAAGATCTTAGCAGAGCATTTTAATGACTTAATTGGAAAAATTGCTACTAGAGCAATTGAGAATGATGAACAATTGGATTTCACAGATTTTAAATAATATGAAAAAAATCCTATTTCTTACTGGTACTCGTGCCGATTTTGGCAAAATAAAATCGTTAATTACTATTCTAGATTCACATCAAGAATTTGAGGTGTTTCTATTTGTGACAGGCATGCATCTTCAAAAAGAATATGGATATACCCTCATTGAAATTGAACGATGCCAATTTAATAATGTGCATACTTTTGAAAATTATACACACGAAACCACAATGGATTTGACTTTGGCCAAAACCATTGAAGGGTTTTCTCTTTATTGTAAAGAGGTGAAGCCCGATTTAATTGTGGTTCATGGCGATAGAGTTGAAACCTTAGCTGGAGCTATTGTTGGTTCATTAAATAATATTCTTGTCGCGCATATTGAAGGCGGTGAGTTATCGGGAACTGTTGATGAATTAATTCGTCATAGTGTAACTAAACTAAGTCATATTCATTTTGTATCTAACAAAGAAGCCGCAAAACGATTACTTCAAATGGGCGAAATGCAATCATCCATATTTACTATTGGTTCTCCAGATATTGATATTATGTTTTCGGATGCATTGCCTAATTTAGAAAAAGTAAAAGAATATTACCAAATTCCGTTTTCTAATTATGCTGTGGTAATGTTTCATCCAGTAACCACCGAGATTAATGAAATGAAACGGTATGCTGATGATTTTGTAAATACTCTATTTGAAGACCATCATAACTATGTAGTGATTTACCCTAACAATGATTTGGGAAGTCAACACATCATTGATACGTATCAAAAACTTAAAAAAAATCCTCGTTTTAGAGTATTTCCATCACTTCGATTTGAATATTTTCTTACATTATTAAAAAATTCACAATTCATAATTGGCAACAGTAGCGCAGGAATAAGAGAAGCACCATATTATGGAATTCCTGTTATCAATATAGGAACGCGTCAACAAAACAGAGCCGTTCAAGCCGATATTGTTAATGTAGATTACAGTAAAAAAAGTATTGCCAATGCTTTGTTATTAATTGACACTCTTAACGTGCATTCTTCAACAAGTGATTTCGGGCAAGGAAAAAGTGCTGCTTTATTTTTAAATTCATTAACCAGTGAAATAATTTGGAATACCAACCACCAAAAGCAGTTTAGAATTAATCAATAGTATATTATAAGTTAGTTCCTATTAAAATCTGATTTCAAATTCAATGAGTTTTAAAAGACTCAATTGAATGATGTAAAAATATTTAATAGAACTTCAGATTTTTTTAAAAAAAAACCACCAACTAAAAAGCTGATGGTTTTCAAACCAAATTTATAAACTAAACTAAATGATAATTCTTATAATTTGACCCATTTTGTTAATCATTTCAATGCTAACTCCTTGGTTCTCATCTTTGTCATTTGACAATCTTGAAACCGATTCAACATCAGTGGCTTTAGTTCCGTCAATGGTTAAAATGATACTTCCTGTTAAATCATTTTCATAAGGTTTTAATCGGTCATTATTGACTTCTTTAATTTTTACGCCGTAATCAATTTTGAACCTTTTCTTATCTAAAGCATCAATATTTTCCAGCTCTAAGCCTTTAAAATCAGTATTAATAACATCATTTTTAACTAATGTAACCGGTATAACTTGATTTTTACCGTCTCGAATTACGGTAACTTGAACTTTGTCATTTGGACGTTTGGTACTAATATAACCAGTTAATTCTGGCTCTGATGTTATTGATTGGTTGTCTAATTTTACAATTACATCTCCTTTTTTTAAACCGGCTTTTTCTGAACCAGAATTCTTTATTACTTTATTAATATAATAACCTTGAGTTTCTTTTAGTCCCAACTCTTTAGATATTGGGCCGTTAAGTTCTTTCCCTAAAATACCCAAAACGCCTCGCTGCACATTTCCAAACTCCATAATATCCTCAATTATTTTTCGAGTAATATTAGACGGAATTGCAAATGAATATCCTGCATAACTTCCTGTAGGAGAGGATATCATCGTATTGATTCCAATCAATTCCCCACGAGTATTGACCAAAGCACCACCCGAATTTCCCGGATTTACTGCTGCATCGGTTTGAATAAACGATTGAATTCCATTCGTGTCTAAATTCCTAGCTTTAGCTGAAACAATACCAGCAGTAACTGTTGAGGTCAAGTTATACGGATTTCCAACTGCCAAAACCCATTCACCTACTTTGACTTGATCCGAATCTGCAAATGTAGAATATGATAATTTCTCGTCAGCATCAATTTTTAATAAAGCAATATCCATTTTAGAATCGGTTCCAATAAGTTTTGCTTTATATACTTTTTTATTGTTTAAAGTAACTTCCAAATCGGATGCATCTTTAATTACATGGTTGTTAGTTACAATATATCCATCTTCAGAAATAATTACTCCAGAACCAGTTCCTATTTGTTCTTGTTGTTGTGAACCACCACTAGAACCATAAAAAAACTGCATAATTGGGTTGTAAACTGTTCGCATAGAAACATTTTTTACGTGAACAACTGAATGTATCGATTTGTCGGCAGCAACTGTAAAATCAATGTTTTCTGCGGCTGCCATTCCAACAGTGCTTCCATAATTCTCTGGTGCTTCCGTAATTATCGAATGACTTCCATAATTTTTATCAATAAATAACTTATAACCACTAAGTGTAGTGGCACCACTTAATAATGCTACTAAAAATAAACTCGAATATCGTTTCATGTCTTTTATGATTTAATTATTTGATAGTAAAATTAGAACTTTTTTATTTTCAAAAAAATGCTTTAACGCTCGTTTAACAATCTTTAACGTATCATTAATATTTGTAACTTTGTATTTCTATAGAAAACACAATGCAAATCAAATTTTATAAATATCAAGGTACAGGAAATGACTTTGTGATTATTGATAATCGTCTAGGATTTTTTCCAAAAGAAAATGGTCAATTAATTGAAAAATTATGCGACCGAAGATTCGGAATTGGTGCTGACGGATTGATTTTGTTAGAGAATGATACTGAAACTGATTTCAGAATGGTTTATTACAATTCCGATGGAAATGAAAGTTCTATGTGCGGAAATGGTGGAAGGTGTTTGGTTGCTTTCGCCAAAAGTTTAAATGTGATAAATGATACAACCAATTTTAACGCGACCGATGGGTTGCATCATGCTTCAATTATAGAAAACGGAATCGTGTCACTTCAGATGAAAAATGTTGATAAAGTTACTATTAAAGATGATTACCTATTTTTAAACACAGGTTCGCCTCATCATGTTACTATGGTAAACGACATAGAAAATTTTGATGTAAAAACTAACGGAGCTGAAATTCGTTTTTCTGATTTATATGGAAATACCGGCAGTAATATAAATTTTGTAACTCAACTTTCAGAAAATCATTTTCGTTTAAGAACCTATGAACGCGGTGTGGAAGCCGAAACCTTGTCTTGTGGAACAGGTGCCACTGCCACCGCCATTGCAATGAATGCCATTGGAAAAACCAAAGCTACTAGTGTTACTATAGAAGTTGAAGGTGGAACGTTAAAAGTTTCCTTTCATAAAAAAGGTTCTACTTATAGTAATGTTCTTTTAGAGGGAAAAGCGGAGTTAGTTTTTGAAGGAATAATTGAAATTTAATAATATCTCTGAATTTTCAATGTAACTCTGTGAAATAATTAAAATGACTTTAAAAGGAACCAACATATACCTTCGCGCTCTTGAACCTGAAGATTTAGAGTTTGTTTATCAAATTGAAAACAACGAGTCTATTTGGGAAGTGAGCAATACGCAAACCCCATATAGCAAATTTCTCATTCGACAGTATCTTGAAAATGCCCATCAAGATATATACGAGGCCAAACAATTGCGATTGGCAATTTGTAAAAACGATTCCGCCAAAGCCATTGGATTGATTGATTTATTTGAATTTGACCCCAAAAATAATCGTGCCGGAATTGGAATCGTAATCCAAAATGATATCGATAGAACTCAAGGTTTTGGAAAAGAAGCTTTGACTTTGTTAATTGATTTCTCATTTACACAATTACAATTGCATCAATTGTTTGCAAATATTGGTGTTGAAAACGTTTCCAGTTTAAACCTTTTTGCTAATTTTGGGTTTCAGAAAATAGGCATCAAAAAAGATTGGATATACATCAACAACTCCTATCAAGACGAAGCTATTTTCCAATTAATAAATCCCAATCATTAAATTATTTTCACTTTGAATAAGAAATTAAAAATCATACTTATAACAATTGCTGGATTCTTTTTGGTGGCTTCTTTTATTGTTTATATAAAATTTTTAACCAATAACACTAAATTTACCAAAAACGAACAGTATGTTGAAATTCCAACAGGTTCTACTTTTGAAGATGTTCAGAATATAATTAGTCCATTTATTAAAAATTTTAATGGATTTAATTTAATGGCGAGTTTACGCTCCTACGATAAAAACGTAAAACCAGGACGATTTTTGATTAAAAAGGGCATGGGAAATTTCGCTTTAATAGCTTCGTTACGTCGCAATATTCCTGTAAAAATTGCTTTCAATAATCAAGAACGATTAGAAAATGTTGCACAACGAATAGGCTCTGAAATTGAACCCGATTCTATACAATTAATTACTTCTTTTAAAGATTCTATTTTTTTGAAGCAAAACGGATTTACAAAAGAAAATGTTTTGGCACTATTTATTCCAAATTCCTATGAATTTTATTGGAATACAACTGCGGATAAGTTTCGAAATAAAATGCTAGAGGAATACAAAAAATTCTGGAATAAAGATAGATTAGCAAAAGCAAAACAACTCGGTATGACTCCCGAAGAAGTAATTATACTAGCTTCAATTGTTCATAAAGAAACGGTGAAATCTGATGAACGACCAAGAGTAGCAGGAGCTTACTTGAATCGCTTGAAACAGGGGATGCCACTTCAAGGAGACCCAACGGTTATTTATGCCTTAAAATTAAGAGATGATGATTTCAATCAAGTAATCAAACGCGTTTTATATGGTGATTTGACAATAAATTCTCCTTACAATACTTATGTCAACATAGGATTGCCACCAGGTCCGATTGCACAACCTGATATTAGTGCTATTGATGCGGTTTTAAATCCTGAAAAACATGATTATATTTACTTTTGTGCTAGTGTTGAACGATTTGGTTATCATGAATTTGCGTCAACGTATCCACAACATCAAGTCAATGCTAAAAAATATGCTGATTGGTTGAATGGCACTGGAACGAAAAGATAACCCTTGAAAAAAACAAAAATAGTTTTCCTTTTTATTTTGTTGATGAAATTCGGTTTTGGATTTTCACAAAATAACGCCATTTATTTAAGACCTTCTGATAGTTTAAATAAACAACGACGCAATTCAGTTGTACTTTCCGAATCCATCTTAGCATCGGGAGCATTAATTGGTTTAAATCAATTGTGGTATGCTGATTTTACTCACTCCAAATTACATTCTGTAAATGATAATGAAGAATGGCTACAAATGGATAAAGCAGGACATTTATTCTCATCCTACCATTTAGGAGCTTTTGGAGCTAACGCATTGAAATGGAGTGGTTGTAATAAAAAAAGTCAATTACTATATGGCGCTACAATCGGATTAGCATTTATGTCAACTGTTGAACTTTTTGATGGATATTCTTCTGAATGGGGCTTTTCTTGGGGTGATATGTTGGCTAATACAACAGGTACTTCACTATATGTATCGCAAGAATTGTTTTGGAATGAACAACGAATTGTACCTAAATTTTCATTCCATACCACGCAATACGCTTCTATTCGACCAAATGTATTAGGCAATTCTCTAAGCCAACAAATTCTTAAAGATTATAACGGACAAACGTATTGGTTATCGGTCAATGTACATTCGTTTTTTAAAGATTCTAAAATTCCAAAATGGTTGAATGTAGCATTAGGATATGGTGCCGATGGAATGATTACAGGAAAAAGTGAAACAAATGATGTTTTTCTGTATTCAGAAACCAAAAGAACTCGACAATTTTACTTCACTTTGGATGCCGATTTGACTAAAATTGAGACAAAATCACATTTTTTAAAGTCAATTTTCTTAATTTTTAATTCAATTAAAATTCCTGCTCCAACCATAGAAATCAATAGTTTAGGAGGTGTTAAATTCCACCATTTATACTTCTAAAAATCATAAGTATCTGATTTTCAATTTTATTTAAAAATATATTGTATATTTGCCCCGTCAATATCAAGATGGTGACAGCGCTTGGAAATTACAATATATGATAAATAGATGGTCGTTTTACATAGGAATCATGATGATTGTTGGATTTACAAGCTCAGCTTTTAAACCCTCAAATAACTTAGAAAAAAAATGGTTTCATGTAAGCGAAAAAGAGGAATTGTTGTATCAATTTCCCTCAGAAAAACCTTCAGACTATATCAATCAATCTTTACTTTATCTCGGAAAACACTTTGTAGGATTTAAAGAAGCAATGGCAATCAGAGAATCGCAAGGGCAATACCGATTGGTAAATTCATTAGGATATATGGGTAAATATCAATTTGGAACCTCTGCTTTACGTTTTATAGGAATTTATAATAATTCCGAGTTTTTAAATAGTCCAGAACTACAAGAAAAAGCTTTCGTTGCCTTACTCAAAATTAATAAATCTAAACTTCAAGATTTAATAGAGGATTACAGAGGAAAAACAATCGACGGCGTTAGAATAACCGAGTCAGGAATATTAGCCGCAGCTCATTTAGGTGGAGCAGGTTCAGTTAGAAGATATATTGAATCAAACGGCAAAAAAAAATGTAGAGATGGCTTCGGAACTTCTGTAAAGAGTTATTTAAAACAATTTTCAGGATACGAAACACAAAATATAAAAGCAGATAGTACGGCTAAAGCTAAATGTTACAATTAAGAAAAATCAATAAAATAGTTTTTGGTTAACTATTACAAAAAAAACGATTTACTAAAGATTTTTTTTATGTTCTAATCACAAAATGCTCTTTCTTTTGTTCTCTTCTAAAGAAAACAATTCCCCATTGATAGGTATCAATAGTTACAGTTACTTTTGGGTGTTTTTTTATAATTTCCCAGGCATCTTCCATGTTTTCACTCCAATGAATATCATCAAAAATCCAAACTGAATCATTAGTAATGGTTGGTAATAAAAATTCAAAATAATCTAAGGTTGCTTTTTTAGAATGGTTGCCGTCGAAGTAGATTAGTTTGTACGTTCTTGGTTGCAGATTTTGGGTAGTTAGGTAACTTGAAAATTCAGAAATAATAAATTCAATGTTATTTAGGTTTTGCAATTGACATTGACTTTTTGCAACTGAAATTGTGTTTGCGCAACCTTCTAAAGTAATAATCTTTGAGTTTTTATTTCCTAAAGACATTGCTGAAGTAGCTATACCTAAAGAAGTTCCAATTTCAAGAATGCTTTCTGGTTGAAAATAATGTATAATTTTAAATAATAATTGAGCTCTTTTGGAAGAAATTCCAGCGTTTTTAGCAATTTGGTTTATGGCGCGCGTATTGCTTTTAAAAACTCGAGAACCTACACCAAAATCAGTTACTTCAATAGTGTCTTTGTTTTCTAAAAGTGAATTTCTATAGTTTTTTAATATGGAAAATTCTGGATAATTTTTCTTGTCATAAAAACATTTGGTAACCAAATCAAATACAAACGGCGAATGAACTCCATGTTGATTTTTGGATTTCCAAAGGAAATTTAGATACGATTTTATAATTTGTAGCACAGAGTTTCACTGAGTTTTTCACAGAGTTACACAAAGAAAATAAAGATTTCCGTGTCTCTGTATAATAATTATTCCATTTTTGAACTCAACTCAAACCAACGTTCTTCCTTCAATTCCATGGTTTGAATTATTTTTTGTAATTCGTTAGCTTTGACTTCAATTTCACTGTCGGCAACTTTACCGTCGGAGAATAATTGCTCAATTTGTTTCTTCTGGTATTCTAAATCTTTAATTTCTTTTTCAATTTTATGGAACTCTTTTTGCTCGTTAAAATCTAATCCAGTCGAAATAGTTTTTGTTTTCCAATTGTTTTTTTCTTTGTTATCGTCTTTATTTGCTGGTTCAGAGGAATCTTCATAAGCTCTGAAATCAGAATAATTTCCTGGAAAGTTTTCTACAATTCCATCTCCCCTAAATACAAATAAATCATCTACAATTTTATCCATAAAATACCTATCATGCGAAACAACAAGTAAGCAACCAGGAAAATCCAATAAGAAACTTTCCAAGACATTCAAAGTTACAATGTCTAGGTCATTGGTTGGCTCATCCAATATTAAGAAATTCGGATTCTGAATTAAAACCGTACATAAATACAACCGTTTCAATTCACCTCCACTCAATTTTTCTACAAAATCATATTGCTTTTTACTATCAAAAAGAAAACGTTCCAACAATTGCGAAGCCGAAATTAATTTTCCTTTCATCAACGGAATATATTCTCCGTATTCTTTTATAATATCAATAACGCGTTGCCCCGGTTTTGGATTAATTCCACTTTGAGTGTAATAGCCAATTTTAATAGTATCACCTGTTATTACTTTACCGGAATCTGTCGGAATAGTTTTGGTCAATAAGTTCAAAAATGTCGATTTACCAGTCCCGTTTTTACCAATAATTCCAATTCGAGCACCGCGTTGAAAATCAAAACTAAAATTCTCTAAGATCTTTTTATCGCCAAACTTCTTCGAAATCTTATGCAATTCTATGATCTTGCTTCCAAGACGTTCCATATTGATTTCGAGTTCTATAACATTTTCTTTTCTGCGACTTTCGGCTTTTTCTTTAATGACATAAAAGTCATCTTGTCTTGATTTTGATTTGGTTGTTCTTGCTTTGGGTTGTCTTCGCATCCAAGCCAATTCTTTTACAAATAGGTTTTGAGCTTTATCAATACTCGCATTTTCAGATGCCAAACGTTCTTCTTTTTTTTCTAAATAATACGAATAATTTCCTTTGTAGCTGTATAATTTTCCGTTATCCAATTCTATGATTTCATTGCAAACTCGTTCTAAAAAGAAACGGTCGTGTGTGACCATAAATAAAGTAATATTTTCTTTTGCAAAATAACTTTCTAACCATTCAATCATCTCTAAATCCAAATGATTGGTAGGTTCATCCAAAATTAATAAATCAGGACGATTGATTAAAATAATGGCTAACGAAAGGCGTTTTTTTTGTCCACCAGACATATTTTTCACTTTCAATTTAAAATCTTCCAATTTCAATTTGAACAAGATTTGCTTGAATTGGGTTTCAAAATCCCAAGCATTAAAACGATCCATATCGTCAAATGCTCTTTCGTAAGCTTCGGTATCTTCTGGATTTTCTAGTGCTTTTTCGTATCGTTCAATTACGTGTAGAACTTCATTATCTGAAGCAAAAATACTTTCTTCAACAGTCAATTCATCTTGCAATTGGGGTACTTGCGACAGAAAAGCCATTTTAATTTCTTTTCTAATCACCACTTGTCCTGAATCGGGTTCGTCTTCACCATTAATGATTTTCATTATACAGGTTTTTCCTGAACCATTTTTGGCAATAAAAGCAATTTTTTGGTCTTTATTAATTCCAAAAGAAATGTCTTTGAATAAAGTGCGTTCTCCGAATGATTTTGAAATATTTTCTACAGAAAGGTAATTCACAGTTGTATTTTTTTTGCAAAAGTAGATTATATTTGTCAAATGAAACTATCAGTTATCATACTAAATTATAATGTGCGCTATTTTTTAGAGCAATGCCTATTAAGTGTTCAAAAAGCATTGAAAGAGATTGATGGCGAAATTATTGTTATTGACAATAACTCATCTGATGATAGTTGCCAGATGATGAAACAACTTTTTCCAAATATTAAACTCATTGAAAACAAAGAAAATTTAGGTTTTCCAAAAGGAAATAACATTGGAGTTGCAGAAGCTACAGGTGAATATATTTGTATTTTAAATCCAGATACAGTAGTTGCGGAAGATACTTTCCAAAAACTTTTAAACAAAAGCTCTGAGTTATCTGTTGGAATTATTGGGTGCAAATTAATTGATGGCACTGGAAAATTTTTACCTGAAAGCAAACGTGGCATTCCAACACCTTGGGTAGCTTTTACAAAAATCTTCGGACTATATAAATTTTCGGATGTTTTTGGTAAATATTATGCGCAACATTTAACCCAAAATCAATCGGGTAAAGTAGACATTCTTGTAGGTGCTTTTATGATGATGAAGCGTGAATTGTATAATGAAATAGGTGGTTTCGACGAAAATTGCTTTATGTATTCAGACGATATTGATTTAAGTTATATGGTGTTGATAAAAGATAAATATAATTATTATTTTCATGAAACAGTGGTAATACATTACAAAGGAGAAAGCACCATTCGTGATGAAAAATACATGAAACGATTTCAAGAGGCAATGCAGTTTTTCTATAGAAAGCATTTTAAAAAGTCATTTGTATTTGATTTTTTTATGTGGATAGGAATGATTTTATTTTCACTAATTAAGAAAAATCAGACTAAAGAAGCTAAAAGAACAATTGACGAATATGTTGTCTTTTCAAAAGATTCATTACAATTGAATTTGAATAAAAAACAAACTATTTTAAATGATTTTTCGCAGTTTAAAAATGATTTGAATACATCTATTGAAATCATTTTTGATACCAATTCATTTAGTTTTAAAGAAATCATCGAATTTATGAATTGTTATAAAAGTAAAAATTTAACTTTTAAGAATTACATTTCTAATTCAAATTATATCATTGGAAGTAATAATTCAATTGAAAGAGGTGAGATTATTTTTATAAAAAATTAATATATTCTTTATAAAATGAAGATAAAAATACTAATTTTGCAATCATTACAAAAAAACACAACTTTAGTTTAAAGATATGGCAAAGTTTGAATTAAAATTACCTAAAATGGGTGAAAGTGTTGCAGAAGCAACCATTACCAATTGGTTAAAAAATGTTGGCGATTCTATCGCTTCCGATGAAGCTGTTCTGGAAATTGCTACTGACAAAGTAGATAGCGAAGTTCCAAGTGAAGTTTCTGGAATTGTAACCGAAATATTATTTCAAGTGAATGATGTGGTAAAAGTCGGTCAAACAATTGCTATTATCGAAACAGAAGTAGGTTCTTTAGGAACTCCCAAAATTACTGAAGTTCTTCCATCAGTTGCTGCTGATTCTAACGTTAGTCAACAACAGATAGTACAAGTTGCTAAAATGGTTGATTCTAAAGAAACTGTTGCTTCTGCTGATTTTTCAGGATCTGATAAATTCTTTTCGCCATTAGTAAAAAACATTGCTGCTGCCGAAGGAATTTCTGTAGCTGAATTAGAAAGTATTTCAGGTTCAGGAAAAGAAGGTCGAGTTACTAAAGAAGATATTTTGAAATTTGTTGGAAGCAGAAATTTGGAAGATGGAAGTCAAACTTCAAAACCGTCAAATCCAATTGCTCAACCCACGATTAAAAACCCACAACCTATATCTGTAAATGGTGGCGATGAAATTGTAGAAATGGATAGAATGCGTAAACTGATTTCGGGTTATATGGTGGCTTCGGTACAAACTTCGGCACACGTACAATCTTTTATTGAAGTGGATGTGACCAATATTGTGAAATGGAGGGATCGAGTTAAAATTACTTTTGAAAAACGTGAAGGTGAGAAATTGACTTTTACTCCAATATTTATGGAAGCGGTTGCCAAAGCATTGAAAGATTTCCCTGGTATGAATATTTCTGTAGACGGCGATTATATTATTAAAAAGAAAAATATCAATTTAGGAATGGCAGCAGCTTTGCCAAATGGAAATTTAATTGTTCCTGTTATTAAAAACGCTGACCAATTGAATATAGTTGGAATGGCAAGAGCAGTTAACGATCTAGGAAACCGTGCCAAAGCAGGTAAACTAAAACCTGATGACACTCAAGGTGGAACTTATACGGTTACCAACGTAGGTACTTTTGGCTCGGTATTTGGAACGCCAATAATCAATCAACCACAAGTGGGAATATTAGCGTTGGGTGCTATAAGAAAAGTGCCCGCAGTTATAGAAACTCCTGAAGGGGATTTCATTGGAATTCGTCAAAAGATGTTCTTATCACACAGTTACGACCATAGAGTGGTAGATGGTGCACTTGGAGGTAGTTTTGTTAAACGTGTAGCCGAATATCTTGAAGCATTTGATGTTAGCAGAGAGTTTTAAAAAATAATGACTTTTTTGTGTTAAATAAAAGAATCGCCTCAAATTTAAGTAATAAGGCGATTCTTTTTTATTAAAAGTAGAAATTATTTAGCAATATTTACAGCTCTAGTTTCTCTAATTACTGTAATCTTTACTTGGCCCGGGTAGGTCATTTCTGTTTGAATTTTTTGTGAAATATCAAATGACAGGTTGGAAGCCATATCATCGCTTACTTTTTCGCTTTCAACAATTACTCGCAATTCACGTCCAGCTTGAATAGCATAAGCATTTTTAACGCCGCTAAATCCGAAGGCGATTTCTTCTAAATCTTTCAAACGTTGGATGTAAGAATCAAGAACCTGACGACGAGCTCCTGGTCTAGCTCCCGAAATAGCATCACAAACTTGAATAATTGGAGAAATTAAGTATTTCATTTCAATTTCATCATGATGCGCTCCAATTGCGTTGCAAACTTCTTCTTTTTCGCCAAATTTTTCAGCCCATTGCATACCTAGTAGTGCATGTGGTAAATCGCTTTCTGCATCAGGAACTTTTCCAATATCATGAAGTAATCCTGCGCGTTTTGCTAATTTTACATTTAGCCCTAATTCGGCAGCCATTATTCCACAAAGTTTAGAAACTTCTCTAGAGTGTTGTAATAAGTTTTGTCCATAAGAAGAACGGTATTTCATTCTTCCAACTACTTTAATTAATTCAGGATGCAAACCATGAATTCCCAAATCAATAACAGTACGTTTACCTACTTCAATGATTTCATCATCAATTTGTTTGGTCGTTTTTGCTACAACTTCTTCAATTCTTGCTGGGTGAATACGTCCGTCAGTAACTAACTTGTGTAAAGATAAACGTGCAATTTCTCTTCTAACGGGGTCGAAACAAGAAAGTATAATAGCTTCTGGAGTGTCATCAACAATGATTTCAACACCAGTTGCAGCTTCTAGCGCGCGAATATTTCTACCCTCACGTCCAATAATTCTACCTTTTACATCATCCGATTCAATATTGAAAACCGAAACGCAATTTTCAACTGCTTCTTCTGTTCCAACTCGTTGAATAGTGTTAATAATTATTTTTTTAGCCTCTTGAGCAGCTGTTAATTTAGCTTCTTCAATTGTTTCTTGAATGTGAGCCATGGCTTTAGTTTTAGCTTCAGCTTTCAAGTTTTCTACCAATTGTTCTTTAGCATCTTCAGCAGATAGTCCAGAAATAACTTCCAGTTGTTCTACTTGGCTTTTGTGCATTTTTTCTACTTCTATATATTTTTTATCTAACATTTCAATTTTAGAAGTATATTCTGAAGTCTTAGCTTCAAAATCGTCATTTACTTTTTTGGCTTTTGCTAATTCACTTGAAACTAGTGATTCTTTATCTCTAATTCTTTTTTCAACTTCCGCCATTTTTTTATCTTTCGATAAAATTTCTTGTTCATGTTCTGATTTCAATTCAAGAAATTTTTCTTTCGCTTGAAGGAGCTTGTCTTTTTTGATATTCTCAGCTTCTAAATTAGCATCTTTTAAAATAGATCCAGCTTCTTTTTTAGCGTTTTTAATTAAGTTGGAAACATTGCTTTTCTCGAGCATCTTTGCAATAGCAAAACCTCCTGAAGTTCCTGAGATAACGGCGATAATTATTAATAGTGTAGTACTCATATTTGTTAAAATTTATGTATAAAAAAACCTACATTAATTGCTTGTATAAACTCGTAAGGACAAGTTTTGAGTTAACTCGCTGTTCAAGTTTCCCAATTGAATGGGCTTACTATAGAGGCGATGATTCACTCATTTTAATTTGTTAGTGTTGAGTTTACCAAAAATGAACTAATGTAGGCAGTATTTTTAGTTTATTTGTAAGAACGTTTTTACTTTATTTTTATTATTTGTTGAGATAATTGTCTAATAAATTATTAATTTTTGTTAATCGTTCTATCGATTCTGTTCCATCAATAGAATTTTCAACATTTTTTTGTTCTAATTGAGAAGCAAATTGTAAAGCGCACATGGCTAATACATCCTGTTTATCACGAACAGCATAATTTTCTTCAAATTGCTTTATCATTAAATCAATTTTTTTGGAAGCACTTCGCATAGCTTCTTCTTGCGACATATTTACTGTTAACGGATATACTCTGTCTGCAATTGATAATTTAATTTTAAGCTTTTCATCCATATTTTTAATCTGCTAGCTGCGCTATACAATAATCAATTTCACGAATTAATGAATTTATTTTAAGCTTAGTATCTCTTTTGTATTCCTCACTGCCTAATAATGAGTTGATCATTTTTAATGTTTCAAAATCTTTTTTTAACGTTTCAATTGTTCCGTTTTGATCTTCAAATGAAGCTGCTGAAATTTTCATTTCTTCTTGTAACACTTGATTTTTTTGTTCCAAATGGTTGATTTTACCAACCAATTTTTGAATCTTATTTTCAAGAGTATCAATTATTTCTGCAATTTCACCCATCTATAAAACTATTCATTACTTAATCTTACAAATTTATAATTCCTATTCAATTAAAGCAATATTTTTAATGAAAAAATTCTATTTATTTTTTAATTTATATCTAATATTTTGTTTAATAGTGAGTTATCAATCTTATTTAGTATTTTTTTGTAGTTATTAACTTTTTTATATCTTAGCAAAAAACCTTACAAAATGATTTTTTTTCGTTTTCTTGTGCTATTTGCTTCCATCGTTTCTGCTCAAAGCCACTATCCAAAAGATTATTTTAGATTGCCATTGGATATACCTATTCAATTATCGGGTAATTTTGGAGAATTACGACCAAATCATTTTCATGCAGGTTTTGATTTTAAAACCAACCAACAAGAGGGTCTCAATGTATATGCTGCGGCAGATGGCTATGTTTCTAGAATAAAAATCTCAACTAATGGTTATGGCAAAGCAATTTATATTACACATCCCAATGGTTTTTCTACGGTTTATGGACATTTGCAAAAAGCTAATGGAAAAATTCAAGATAAAATTTTAGAATTGCAATATTCTGAGAAAAGTTATGAAATTGAGGCCTATTTCAAACCTGATGAATTGCCAGTAAAAAAAGGAGATGTTATTGCTATATCAGGAAACACTGGAGGTTCTGATGGACCGCATTTGCATTTTGAGGTTAGAGATAATAAAACAGAAGAAATAATTAATCCGTTATTTTTCGGATTGGAATTGAAAGACCATAAAAATCCTGTAATAAGCAATTTATTGGTTTACCCCATTGATAGTCAATCTGTTGCTAACGAATCGAAAAGACCTGTTTTATTGAGCATGTCTTTACAAAAAGATGGAACTTATTTATCTGAAAAAGTTTTTGCTACAGGAAGAATTGGTTTTGGAATAAATACTTACGATGCAGATGATGTATCTTATAATCCAAACGGTGTATACAAAACACAATTATTTTCAAACGGAAAACCAATTTTTGGATATGAATTTGATCAAATGATTTTTGATGAAGCTCGATATGTCAATGCGTTCATAGATTATACAAGATATAAAAAAACGCATTTACGCATTCAAAAACTCTTCATGAAACAACCTTATCGATGGAGTAATATCTATCAGAATGTAGATAATGGAATATCAAATATTACTCCAAATTTTATTTCCTCTCAACGAATTATAGTATCTGATTATCAAGAGAATAAAACAATTATAAATATTCCAATTGAATATTCGGCTAAACCGGCTGTAATTTTGGAGGATATTAAACCAACAAAATATTTTATTAAAGCTAAAGCGGATGCCAATTTTGAAAAAGAAAATGTTTCGGTATTTTTTCCAGCGGGAACTTTTTATGATGATTTCTATCTAAACTTTGATGTTAAAAAAGAAATTCTTTACCTTCACGAAGATGTTGTACCAGCTCATTCTTTTTTTAATATTTCATTTGAAGACAAAAAATCATCAGATGTTGAAAAGAAAAAAATGTTTATTGCAACTTTAAACGGAACTAAATTGAGTTACAATGCAACAAAACTAGTTGGCAATATTTTTACTTGTAAAACTAAAACTTTTGGTCAATTTATTATAGCTAAAGATACTATTGCTCCAAAAATAACTACCGCAAAAAGTATTGAAGGTAAGTGGCTTACCGATAAAATAAGCATTCAATTGATTGTTTCGGATGATTTGTCTGGAGTTAAAACATACAATGGGTATATAAATGATAAATGGGTTTTGTTTGAATATGAACCAAAAACGAAGAAACTAACGCATTATTTTGATAATAAATTATTGCTTGAAGGGCAAAACAAATTGAAGGTTGAAGTAAGCGATAATGTTGGAAATTCTGCTATCTTTGAAACGCATTTTTTCAGAAGTCAAAAAAAATAATATCCTTTGAAAACAAAAAATCATTTTTTTAATCTCCTTTTCTTATTCTTTTCAATTGTAACATTTTGTCAAAATGCCAAAGTTACTGGTATAGTTTTAGATGAAAATAAAAACCCTTTAGAAAATGTTAATATAAGCTATCAAAGTAAATCAGCGATTACTAACAACAATGGATTTTATGTTATTGAAGTTCCGGCAAATAAAAAAATAGTTTTGGTATATACGCATATTGCTTTGAAAAGTATCACAGCAACATTTGTATTAAAACCAAATGAAACAATCGAATTCAACCCCATTATTAATAATAAAGCCGATCAATTGAGTGAAGTAGTTATTACAAATAATAAAAGAAGAGTTACTGGAATTATAAGTATTGATCCAGAAGTGGTTCGTAATATCCCAAAATTATCGGGTGGAGTTGAAGACATGATTAAAACCTTACAAGGTGTTACTTCAAATACAGATTTAGGGTCTCAATATTCTGTACGTGGAGGTAATTATGATGAGAATTTAGTTTATGTCAATGAAATTGAAATTTACCGTCCTTTTTTAGTGCGTTCTGGTCAACAAGAAGGATTGAGTTTTACTAATACTGATATGATTCAGAATATTGACTTTTCTGCTGGAGGATTTCAAGCAAAATATGGCGATAAAATGTCATCGGTTTTGGATATTACTTACAGAAAGCCAACCAAATTTGGATCGTCAATAGAAACTAGTTTATTAGGAGGAAGCGTTTCTGCTGAAGGAATTTCTAAAAATAAAAAATGGAGCGCTATTACCGGAATTCGTTATCGAGATAATTCACTTTTAGTAAATAGTCAAGAAACGCAATCCAACTATAAACCAACATTTGCAGATATTCAAACAAATGTAAATTTTAATTTTTCTAAAAAATTACAATTCAGTTTTTTAGGAAATATTTCTCAAAACAAATACAGCTATCAACCGTTAACTCGTCAAACCAATTTCGGAACAATAAGTGATCCAATTGCACTTCAAATATTCTATGAAGGAAAAGAAAAAGATCAATATCAAACTCTTTTTGGAGCTTTTAAAACCAATTACATTGCCAACGAAACCACTACCTATAAATTAATAGCATCGGCCTATCATACCCAAGAACAAGAACATTTTGATATTGATGCCGCCTATTATTTGGGAGAAGTTGACACCAATATTGGTTCAGATACTTTTGGAGGTGTAAGTTATAGTCGCGCAATTGGTTCGCAACTGAATCATGCTCGCAATGATTTAGATGCATTAATTGTCAATTTTGAAATTAAAGGAAATCATAATTTCAAGAAGAAATTTCAAATTGATTGGGGTTTAAAATATACTCACGAAAGTATTCGAGATCGAATTGTAGAATATGAAGTAATTGATTCAGCAGGTTTTTCAATTAATCCTCCAATAATAAATTTACCTCACAACGAACAACCTTATAACCCCTATGTCGGACCTTTAGTGCCTTTTCAAAATGTTAGAGCTACTAATTTTGTTAACATTAACCGAGTTTCTGGTTTTGCACAATGGAGTACTAAAACTAATTTGGGAAGCAGTAAATTGTGGTTGAATGCGGGTTCCCGTTTTCAAAGTTGGCTCGTTTCTGGAGCAGCAATTAGTGATGCAAAAACCCAAACCGTTTTTAGTCCCAGGGCTCAAGTCTCGCTCAAACCCGATTGGGAAAAGGACATGATTTTTAGATTTTCCACAGGATTTTATTATCAACCCCCATTTTACAGAGAATTGCGCGACCAATTTGGCATAGTTAATCCAAATGTAAAAGCACAGAAATCAATTCATTTTGTTTTAAGTAATGATTTTAATTTTAAATTGTGGAATCGTCCATTTAAGTTGGTTTCGGAAACCTATTACAAATCAATGTCTGATGTCAATACATACTCACTAGAAAATGTTAGAATTCGTTACCGTGCCAATAACGATGCTGTAGCTTATGCTTATGGGTTTGATTGTAGATTGAACGGAGAATTTGTTCCTGGCACCGAATCTTGGTTTAGTTTTGGTTATATGAAAACCGAAGAAAATCAGGACGGAAGAGGTTTTATCGCTCGTCCAACCGACCAACGTTTGAAATTTGGAATCTTGTTTCAAGATTATATGCCCAACATTCCAAATGTTAAATTATATTTGAATTTGACCTACAATACGGGTTTACCCGGAGGTTCGCCATCTTATGCGGATGCTTATCAATATCAAAGTCGTTTGCGCGATTACCGTCGAGCCGATGTTGGATTTTCGTATTTATTTACAGAAAAAAATAACGAACGACCAGATGGGCATTGGTTAAAAAAATTCAAAGATTTGTCTCTTGGATTTGAAATTTATAATATGTTTAATAATCAAAATGCTATTACAAATACATGGGTTCGTGATGCTTACACTAAAAATCAATACGGAATTCCGAATTATATGACTACACGAGTTTTTAATATTAAATTGACAGCGAGGTTGTAAATAGTTTAATTTTTATTTGTGTTTAGCAAACAATCCAAACCAATATAATACGACAAAATATCTTCACTTAAGTATTAAAAGTAATTTTATAAGTCTATGTTTTTTAATTCATTATAGTTTTTATATAATTTTTGAAGTAAAATCCCATAAATTAGTCGATAAAATAACCAAAATAAGCCAACAACTCCCAATATAAAAATCGCACAAAAGACTATCAAAAGTAATAAGCCATTACTTTTTGACGAAAGCTGATGCAGTTTTGGGTCAGCTGTAAAAACCATTACAAATACCAAAATCATACTAATTGCAATAATTCCTAGATTATACCAAACATAATATTGAACCGTTTTTCTGGTTTTCATAATGTCGCCCATCAATTGTTTAGTAGAAGTTATAGTAGAAATGGCTCTGTAATTTCTATAAAACATATAAATAAAAATGGCAACTACAACATAGTTCAATTCGGTTAAATACTTAAAATAATAAATCAAGTTTTCACTCTTAATTTTTTTTAAAGATTCATCTGAATTATAAAAAACACTAATTCCAGTCCAAAGCAGTACCTCCAATATACTAATAATCAAAATCCATTTCACAATTGAAGATGATTTTTTATGAATCATTCTGTAAATCGCACTTTCTGATACTAGCTCAAAAGAATTTTCACTCTTTTTCCAGTCTTTTTTTAATAAATCCAATTCTTTAATCATGATTTTTACGGATTTAATATTTTTTTTAATTTACTTTTAATTCTATTCATTTTTACTCGTGCATTCACTTCACTTATACCAAGGGTTTCGGAAATTTCCGTATAGTCTTTATCTTCCAAATACATAAAAATTAATGCCTTATCTATGTCGTTTAGCTGATGAACCGCTTTATACATTAACTTTAATTGTTCTTCCTCTTCAGGATTATAATCTTCTTGACTAATAAAATAACTTCTACTTTCAAATTCCACTGTTGAAATGCTTCGAATACTTTTTCGATACAAAGTAATTGCAGTATTCAAAGCAACGCGATAGGCCCAAGTAGAAAATTTAGATTCTCCTCTAAATTTTGGAAACGCCTTCCAAAGCTGAATGGTAATTTCTTGAAATAAATCTTTGTGCGCATCTTCGCCATTCGTATACAAGCGACAAATCTTATGGATAATGTTCTGATTATCCTTAAGTTGTTTTATAAAAGATTTTTCCAAACTATCACTCATGTTTTATTAGTAAACGTTAACCATTTTTTGTTACAATTGTGAATAATTAAAACTCTTATTCTTTATTACAATTTACAAGCAAATTCACAAATTTACTATAACTTTCAATGCCGTCATTTTGTTGATTTATTTTTAGAAATTGATCATAAAAAGCATGAAATCCTTTGTCAATAAAGGTGTCGTATTGTTTCCAAAAAAAATCATTTTCTTTATAATTGGTAAGAATTCCTGGATTTACTTTTGTTTTAAGTTCATTGAATTTGGCTTCATTTTTCATTGCAATGTTTTCCAAACAATAATGTAAAGCATTACTATAAGCTGAATATTTAAAATACAAATCATCATTTTTTATTCCAGCTAAAAACCCAATAAAATTGCATTCACTTTCACTGGCATAACCAATTTGATGCGCCATTTCGTGACAAACCACATTAGGAAAACTAACCTTTGGCAACTTGTAATTTACTTGCGCTTCATTGGTAAACGGATTCAAATAACCTGCAAAACCCATATAAGTCAGAGGTAAACTCATGAGCGATTTCTTTTTACTCGGAATGTCATATTTAAAAAAAGAGTATTCTTTTGCTAGATTATTGTATCCATTTTGCGATAATTTTAGAATTGTATTCTGAGAATAGGGAATAGTAACTTTTAGTTTTTTATTCTTGGTAATTTGATAGTGAATTGCATTTGTTTTTACAATTATTTTTTCAGTAAAAGCAATCAATTTAATTTCAGAATAATCTTTTTCAATATTCATTTTTTCATGTAAGGGAACCCGATAATAATTCATTCCCCAAAGCAAATGGAATAAAAAATACAAGACAGAAATAAAACGGACTACTTGTAGTAAATTATCTTTCCAATTCAGCATCCCTATATTTCGGTTTTTCCCTGTTTGAATAAGAATATAACTAATTAAAATTCCATATAAAACATCTCCAACAGAAAAAGTGATTTTTCCTAAAAATGATCGTAAGATTTTAGAAATATAAACATACAGACTATTGCTGTAATAGCGTTCCACAACTTCCGGAAAAAAAGCAATTATTTTCAGAAATAATATCTGGACAATTAGAAAAACGGGAAGAATGTATTTTGTTTTCACAAGAAACTTTAAAAATGTAAATATAATCACAAATCAATTCGCTGCAGCAATTAAACTTTGTAACTTTGTTGCTTTGAAACTTGAAAAATAATACATAATGAGCCAAGAAATTAGAAACCTTGAACCAAAAAATCTTTGGAGTAAATTTGCCGATTTAAACGCAGTACCCCGCCCCTCTAAAAAAGAAGATCGCGTTATTGAGTTTATGAAAAACTTTGGAAAAAAACTAGGTTTAGAAACCTTTGAAGACGAAATTCGTAACGTTATTATCAGAAAACCAGCTTCTTTAGGAATGGAAAACCGCAAGCCGATTGTGCTTCAAGGACATTTGGATATGGTTTGTCAAAAAAATAGCGACACTAATTTTGATTTCGACACACAAGGAATTGACATGTATGTTGATGGAGATTGGGTTCGTGCTCGTGGAACCACTCTTGGTGCCGATAACGGTCTTGGAGTAGCCATGATGATGGCTATTTTAGAGTCTAAAGAAATTAAACATCCCGCTATTGATGCACTTTTTACCATCGATGAAGAAACTGGAATGACAGGTGCCTTAAATCTAAAAGATGGTATTTTAAATGGAGAAATCCTGTTGAATATGGATACTGAAGAAGACGACGAAATAGGAATTGGTTGTGCGGGCGGAATCGATGTAACAGCAACTAGAAGTTACAACGAAGAAGAAACACCTGAAGGTTCTGTAGGATATACGATTACTGTTAAAGGTTTGAATGGTGGGCATTCTGGAATGGATATTCATAAAGGTTTGGGTAACGCCAATAAAATAATGAACCGTTTGTTATCTGACGGATTTGAGAATTTCGGTTTGCAAATTGCTGAAATTTCTGGTGGAAGTTTGCGTAATGCTATTCCAAGAGAAAGTATTGCAAAAGTGATTGTTGCGTCAATGTATGATGAAGCATTTATATTTGATATGCAAAAAGTAATTGGTGACATTGAAGCGGAATATAAAACCATGGAGCCCAACTTAACTATTGAAATCACCAAAGCTGATTTACCAAAAAAAGTAATGGATTTAGGAGTTCAAGAGGGATTTATTAGAGGAATTTATGCAGCTCATAATGGTGTATATCGAATGAGTGCTGATATACCTGGATTGGTAGAAACGTCAAATAATATTGCTCGTGTCATTGTAAAAGAGGGTGAAATTACGATTCAAAATTTAACACGTTCGTCGGTTGAAAGTTCTAAAATGGATTTGGCTAATGCCTTGCGTTCTGCTTATGAATTGTTTGGTTGCGAAGTGGAATGTTCGGGTAGTTATCCGGGATGGACGCCAAATGTAAATTCAGAAATATTGGATTTATTGGTTAAAATATATGAAAAACAAAACGGTAATAAACCAAATGTGGCTGCTTGTCACGCCGGATTGGAGTGCGGAATTCTAGGAACTAATTATCCAGAAATGGATATGATTTCTTTTGGACCTACCATTCACGGTGCCCATAGCCCAGATGAGAGAGCTAGTGTTTCTTCGTCTCAAAAATTCTATAAATTTGTTTTAGAAATTTTAGAGAATATTCCGGTTAGGTATTAAGAAAAACAAAAGATATTGTCGGAGCTTTTTCGTTATGAAATTTTGATGTATTTTGCTTTACAAGGCTCAATACATGGATAATTTAATATTAATGTTGTTCCAGTTAATTCGTAAATTATAGTCGTGCTAGAGGAGTTTATTGAGTTAGTAGTCGTGGTGTAAGTTCCTGTAGAGCTTGTATTCATACAGTCGACATGTCGCAAATTGTACCATTAGAACTTACAGTTCCATTAGCATCAAAAGTTAGGTTTTTATGGCTGATAACGGTTTCAAATGTCCACTTACATCGCCTGGTTCGATAACGTATTATATGAAAAAAAATCTAACAAAATTAATTCTAAATAATTATTTAATTCATCATAATTTACTGATGATTACACTGCTAAATTAACAAACTCCATTCTCACACTTCCTTCCTCATCAATTCGAGTCAAATTAATTTCGTGCAACGTATTGGCCAATTCTGGATTCCAAGGCGTTTTTACTTTGACATAATTTTCTGTAAATCCGTGAATGTAACCTTCTTTATTTTCGCTTTCAAACAATACTTTGTGAGTACTTCCAATTTGACTTTCATAAAATGCACGACGCTTTTTAACCGACAATCCACGAAGCATTTTGCTTCTTTTTGAACGCACATTCGTCGGAACCACTTCGGACATCAAGACCGCTTCGGTATTATCTCGTTCCGAATAAGTAAAAACGTGTAAATAGGAAATATCCAATTCGTTTAGGTAATTATAGGTTTCCAAAAAATGCTCATCGGATTCACCCGGAAAACCAACAATCACATCCACGCCAATACATGCATGGGGCATTAGTTTTCTAATTGTTGCTACCCTATCTGAATATATTTCACGTTGGTAACGTCGTTTCATTTTTCCTAAAATTTCATTACTGCCCGATTGTAGGGGAATGTGAAAATGCGGCACAAAAGTGCGACTTTGGGCAACAAATTCAATAGTTTCATTCTTTAACAAATTGGGTTCGATTGACGATATTCGCAAACGTTCGATACCCTCCACTTCATCCAAAGCTTTTACTAAATCTAAAAAAGTGTGTTCGTGTTTTTTGTTTCCGAATTCGCCTTTTCCATAATCACCAATATTAACTCCCGTAAGAACAATTTCTTTAATGCCTTGTTTGGATATTTCATACGCATTTTTTAATACATTATCCAAAGCATCACTTCTAGAAATACCGCGTGCTAATGGAATGGTACAATACGTACATTTGTAATCGCAACCATCCTGAACTTTTAGAAAAGCACGAGTTCTATCGCCAATAGAATAACTGCCAACATAAAAATCGGCATCTTCAATTTCGCACGAATGCACTTCGCCCCTATCGTTTTTAGACAAATCATTAATATAATCGGTAATTTTAAATTTTTCAGTAGCACCTAAAACCAAGTCAACACCATCAACAGCAGCTAATTCTTCAGGTTTCAATTGCGCATAACAACCCACTGCTGCGACAAATGCTTTATCGTTGAGCTTCAATGCTTTTTTTACAATTTGCTTGAATTGTTTATCAGCATTTTCAGTTACCGAACAAGTATTAATTACATACATATCGGCTACTTCTTCAAAATCTACTCTATCAAAACCTTCGTCTTGAAAATTACGTGCAATAGTTGACGTTTCAGAGAAGTTTAATTTACATCCAAGCGTATAGAACGCTACTTTCTTTTTGTTTTCCATAAGTAAACTCAATCAATGAAATCGTTGTCAAAAAATTGAGAGTGCAAATTTAGGTAAAAAAATAAAATAGCCACAGATTCACAGATTAAAATAATTTTAAAAATCTGTAAATCTGTGGCTAACTATGTATAATTTAATTACTCTTTTCTATATTTTTTAGTTTCTTCAAATACGTGTTCTAAGATTTTAGCATCTTCATCTGAAAATTCTACACTTCTTCTTGCCATTACAATTTTAGCCGTTTGAAAAGCTTTATTTGTCATGTACGTAGTAAATCCGGAAGCGCCACCCCAAGAAAAACTTGGCACAAAATTACGAGGAAAACCAGCCCCGAAAATGTTGGTTGAAACCCCAACAACGGTGCCTGTATTAAACATAGTATTGATACCACACTTGCTGTGATCGCCCATCATCAATCCGCAGAATTGCAAACCAGTTTTGGCAAAATTTTCGGTTTCGTAGCTCCATAGTTTCACTTCTTCATAATTATTTTTCAAATTAGAATTGTTACTATCTGCTCCAATATTACACCATTCGCCAAGCACAGAATTGCCTAAAAATCCGTCATGCCCTTTATTAGAATAACCAAATAAAACCGAATTATTTACTTCTCCACCAAGGACAGAATAAGGACCCACGGTTGTAGCACCGTAAACTTTAGAACCCATTTTTACGCGACCTGATTCGCACAACGCAAAAGGACCGCGAATTACTGACCCTTCCATAATTTCTGCATTTTTCCCAATATAAATTGGTCCGGTTGATGCATTTAAAGTTACAAACTCAAGTTTTGCACCTTCTTCAATAAAAATATTTTCGGGTGAAATTACATTAACCGATTTTGGGATTGGTTCTGAGGTTCTTCCTTTAGTGATTAATTCGAAATCCTCTCGTAACGCAGCGTCATTTTTTGCAAAAATATCCCAAGTATGTTCAACAGTAAAGCAATCTTCTAGATACTCAATAATTTCATAAGTATCGAAATTCACTTCATCTTGGGTATCGTAGGTATAAAAAGCAATAACGTTATTAGCCTTGAAAATGGCTTGGTTTTTTTTTAGGTTTTTCACCATTTCAGACAAAACATCGTTAGGTAAAAACGAGGCGTTAATCATAACGTTTTCCTGTAATTCGACCATTGGATATTTTTCAGATAAATATTCTTCAGTCAATGTAGTGGTAGTAAACCCTAAATGTTTTTCCCATTTTTCACGAATGGTTAAAATTCCGATACGAATTTCAGCGACAGGTCGTGTAAAAGTAAAGGGTAAAAGGGCGTTACGGACAGTTCCGTCAAAAAGTATGTAGTTCATTTTTATGTATTGAAGAGACAAGTCACGATTTGTCTTTGCATTTAGAGTTCAAAGTTACAAAAGTTTAGTACATAAAAAAACCTCCCAATAAATTGGAAGGTTTTGATAAAATTTGAACAGTTAAAATATTATTTACCGTGTTTAGCGTATTTTGTTTTAAATTTATCGATACGCCCTGCAGTATCAATAAGTTTAGATTTACCTGTGTAAAATGGGTGTGATGTTCTAGAAATCTCCATTTTAAAAACTGGATATTCAACTCCTTCGTGCGTAATAGTTTCTTTGGTTTCAACTGTGGATTTAGTGATAAAAACATCTTCGTTTGACATGTCTTTAAAAGCAACTAATCTGTAATTTTCTGGGTGAATTCCTTGTTTCATTGTGTAAATCTTTTATTTGTTATGAAGTAGTTTGTTGTGAAGCTTTCATTAAAAAGGTATCAACGGACTACAACTTTTAATTATTGTTTTTAATTTGAGTGTGCAAAAATACAATTAATTTTTAATTATCAAACGATTATGCCGCTTTTTTTAATTGAATTATATATTCTGCCATAATAATGGATTTACTATATTTGTAGATTAATTTTAATTCTAAATACAATGAACGAAATAGTAAAAAAAAACGGGATTACTTTTGGATTAATTAGCGGTATTGTTTCAGTTCTGATTACAACACTTATTTATACTTTTAACATTAAATTATTCACCTCTTTTTGGACAGGATTAATTAGTATACTTTTTTACATAGTAATTAGCGTCGTTTTATTATTAAAAACAAAAAAAGAATTGAACGGAATTTTTCCTTTCAAACAAGCTTTTACAACTTATTTCATATCCGCTGTTGTTGGTATTTTAATTTCTTTAATTTTTAACATCTTCTTATTCAATTATATCGATCCATCAGCAAAAGAAACCGTTAAGGAAATGTCAATAAAATATGCTGTAGAAATGATGCAAAAATACAATGCTCCTTCAGAAGCAATAAATAAAGCGATTACCGATATGAAAGCTAATGATCAATTTTCTATATTACAATTATTAAAAGGATCCATTTTTACAATAGCTTTCAGTGCTGTATTCGGATTAATCCTCGCTGCAATCTTTAAATCAAAATCAACTAATATTTCGTAGTGAATTTATCCCTAATTATCCCATTATTAAACGAACAAGAATCGTTGCCTGAGTTGCATTCGTGGATTCAGAAAGTCATGATTGCTAACAATTATTCGTATGAAGTTATTTTTATAGATGACGGAAGCACAGACAAATCGTGGCAAACTATTGAAGACCTATCTAAAAAAGATTCCAATGTAAAAGGAATAAAGTTTTTACGAAATTTCGGGAAGTCACAAGCACTTCATGCAGGATTTGCAAAAGCTCAAGGCGATGTAGTTATTACGATGGATGCGGATTTGCAAGACAGTCCTGATGAAATTCCAGAATTATTCAATATGGTCACTTCGGGCGGTTTTGATTTAGTTTCGGGTTGGAAAAAGAAACGTTACGATCATGTGGTTACTAAAAATCTTCCGTCTAAATTATTCAATTGGGCAGCCCGAAAAACATCAGGCGTTTATTTGAATGATTTCAATTGTGGATTAAAAGCATACCAAAACACTGTCATAAAAAACATTGAAGTCTCGGGAGAAATGCATCGTTATATTCCGGTTTTAGCGAAAAATGCTGGATTTTCAAAAATTGGAGAGAAAGTGGTTATTCACCAAGCTCGAAAATATGGCGTATCTAAATTTGGAATCAATCGTTTCATCAACGGATTTCTTGATTTGATAACCATTTGGTTTTTATCACGATACGGCAAACGCCCGATGCACCTTTTTGGATTATTAGGCGTTATTATGTTTCTTATCGGATTTATTTCTACCTTTTTTATCATCGGTATTAAATTATTCAAATTATTTGCGTTGCACGAACAAACTATTTTAGTAGCTCAAAACCCTTTGTTTTATATAGCGTTAACCGCAATGATTATTGGTTCTCAATTGTTTTTGGCTGGATTTTTGGGAGAAATTATTCTTCGAACCAAAAATAATGAAGAACGTTATAAAATTGCATCCGAAGTAAATTTATAAAATCCATTCAGTGAAAATTCGCTTATAAAAAAATTGTACAATGCACATCGAACCAACTATTTTAAACAAAGTAAACGAATGGCTTACACCTTCGTTCGACAATGATACTCAGGAAGCTATTAAAAATTTAATGACTTCGTCGGCTAAAGAATTAGAAGAAAGTTTCTATAAAAACCTTGAATTTGGCACTGGTGGAATGCGTGGTATTATGGGTGTTGGAACCAATAGAATCAACAAATATACCCTAGGAAAGAACACACAAGGTTTATCCGATTACATAAAAAAATCATTCCCAAACGAACCATTAAAAGTAGTTATCGCCTATGATTGCCGTCACAATAGCGATACTTTGGCTAAAGTTGTTGCCGATGTTTTTTCGGCCAACGGAATTCATGTGTATTTATTTTCAGAAATGCGACCAACTCCAGAATTATCATTTGCATTAAAATATTTAAAATGTCACGCCGGAATTGTATTAACTGCATCACATAACCCTCCCGAATACAATGGATATAAAGTATATTGGCAAGATGGCGGACAATTAGTCCCACCGCAAGACGAAGAGATTATCAAATTAATTGAAGCGTTGAATTATAGCGAAATCAAATTTGAAGCCAACGAAAATCTAATAGAATATATAGATGTTAAACTGGATGAAGCGTTTGCAAAATCAACAATAGAAAATTGCAGTTTCAATACACCACGTGCCGCAAAAGAGAAATTAAAAGTGGTTTACACATCACTTCATGGAACTTCTATTAAAGCAATTCCTGGAGTTTTGTCAAAAGCGGGCTATACCGAAGTGAATATCGTTCCTGAACAAGCAATTCCAGATGGTGATTTCCCAACAGTGAAATCTCCAAATCCGGAAGAACCAGAGGCATTAACAATGGCATTGGCACTCGCCGATAAAATTGAAGCCGACATTGTAATTGGCACGGATCCCGATTCAGACCGCTTAGGCGTTGCCGTTCGTGATACCGAAGGCAAAATGATTTTGTTAAATGGAAATCAAACTATGATTATTATGACCGCTTTTTTATTAGAACAATGGAAACGTTCTAACAAAATAACGGGTATAGAATTTATTGGTTCTACCATTGTTTCAACACCAATGATTTTAGAATTGGCTACAGCTTATAATGTGGAATGTAAAGTGGGATTAACGGGTTTTAAATGGATTGCCAAATTTATTAAAGATTTTCCGGAATTGAAATTTATTGGTGGTGGTGAAGAAAGTTTTGGCTATATGGTAGGCGATGCCGTTCGTGATAAAGATGCTGTTGGAGCTTCATTATTGGTATGCGAAATTGCCGCTCAAGCAAAAGCATCTGGAAGTTCGTTATATAAAGAATTATTGAATTTATATGTTGATTATGGCTTTTATAAAGAATGTTTAATTTCGTTAACCAAAAAAGGTATTTCAGGTTTAGAGGAGATCAAACAAATGATGATCAACTTGCGTGAAAATCCGGTTTTAGAGATTGACGGACAACGTGTGGTTTGCATTGAAGATTACCAAAATTCGACAGCGAAAAACATGTTTACCGGTGAAACAGAATCTATTGCTATTCCAAAATCGGATGTACTCATTTACTATCTCGAAGATGGATCAAAAATATGTGCACGACCAAGTGGAACCGAACCAAAAATAAAATTCTATTTTAGCGTAAATGCAAGTTTAAACAACATTGAAAATGCAGAAAAAGTAGAAAAACAATTAGACGAAAAAATAAAAAATATAATCTCCGCAATGCAATTGAACTAATGGATGAAAATTTAAAAAAAATAGTTCCTTTTATAAAGCCTTATCAATTTCATGTCATTTGGAACGTGATTTATAACATACTTTATGCGCTTTTTAGTACGTTATCCTTCATTTCGTTAATTCCTATGATGCAGGTGTTATTTGGCGATGTTGAAGAAATTACTAAAAAGCCTGTGTATACTTCTATTTGGAACATCACTAAATTCGGGAAAGATTACCTTTATTTTCACATAACCGAATTGCAAAAAAATGATGGACCTCAATATGCCTTATTGCTTGTAATTACTTTAGTTATTACAACTTTTTTATTTAAAAATCTATTTAACTATTTAGCATCCAATCATTTAATGCATTTAAAGAATGGTGTATTGAAAGATTTAAGAAATAAAATGTACGACAAAATCATCGATTTACCCATTTCCTTTTATTCCGAAAAAAGAAAAGGAGATATTATGGCGCGTATACTTGGAGATATTGGTGAAGTCCAAAATTCATTTTTTGCAATTTTAGAATTAATAGTTAAAGAACCTATGACTATTATTTTCACGATTGCTGCAATGTTTGCTATCAGTGTTAAACTAACCATTTTTGTATTTATTTTCATTCCAATATCGGGATACATCATTTCGCTAATTGGAAAATCCTTGAAATCAAAATCTCAAAATCTTCAATCTGAAGGAGGGTATTTAATATCTATTGTTGAGGAAAGTCTTTCCGGTTTAAAAGTGGTAAAAAGCTACAATTCAGAAAAAATTTTTAAGAAAAAATTCAATGATTCGGTTAACCGATTATTAAAATTATCCAACAGCATAGGACGAAAAAATAACTTGGCTTCTCCGTTTAGCGAATTTATGGGAATCATTGTAATAGCAGTATTATTATGGTTTGGTGGAAATATGGTCCTAGTTGACAAATTACCAAGCGGTAAAGCCGTTCTTGAAGGAGCACAATTTTTGGCCTATATGGGATTAGCTTACAATATCTTAACTCCTGCAAAATCAATTTCTAAAGCAACTTATTCTGTAAAAAGTGGAATGGCTGCGGCACAACGTGTTTTTGAAGTCTTAGAGGTTGAAAATGCAATTACGGATAAACCAAATGCTTTAGTTAAAACATCTTTTGATAGCGAAATAATCATTGAAAATATTAACTTCAAATACGAAGAAGAAAATGTCTTAAAGAACTTTTCTTTGCACGTTCCTAAAGGTAAAACCGTTGCGTTAGTGGGGCAATCGGGAAGTGGAAAAAGCACAATTGCCAATTTACTGACTCGTTTTTATGATGTCAATGAAGGAACTATCAAGATTGATGGAACGGATATAAAAGACATGACGATGAATTCTTTGAGAAACCTGTTGGGATTGGTAACACAAGATTCGATTCTTTTTAACGATACGATCAAGAATAACATTCTAATCGGGAAAGAAAATGCTACTGATGAAGAAATTATTGAAGCTTTAAAAGTAGCTAATGCTTATGAATTTATAAAAGAATTACCCAACGGAATCAATACAAACATTGGCGATGCCGGAAACAAACTATCTGGTGGTCAAAAACAACGTTTAAATATAGCAAGAGCGGTGTTGAAAAATCCCCCTATAATGATTCTGGATGAAGCTACATCAGCACTGGATACTGAAAGCGAAAAACTGGTTCAAGTAGCTCTTGAAAACATGATGCAAAACCGAACTTCTATTGTAATTGCACACCGACTTTCAACAATCCAAAAAGCAGATAAAATTGTAGTGATGAAAAAAGGCGAAATTGTAGAACAAGGCACTCACGCCGAGTTATTAGCGTTGAACGGAACGTATTCAAATTTGGTGACTTTACAAAGTTTTGAATCTTAAATTTAGAATATAGTAAGATATCACTAAGTTAAAATATAAATGACTTATTTTCTGGGATGAAAAGAATTCATTATTTGCGTTAAATGCTTTCTATCCAAATGCACATATATTTCGGTGGTGGTAATTGACTCATGACCTAGCATCAATTGAATTGCTCTTAAATCGGCGCCATTTTCAAGTAAATGAGTGGCAAAAGAATGACGAAAAGTGTGCGGACTAATCGATTTATTCAAATTGATTGCAACTGCCAAATCTTTTATAATAGTAAATATCATGGCGCGAGTGAGCTGCTTTCCTCTACGATTTAGAAATAAAGTATCTTCATGACCTTTTTGGATTTTAAGGTGATTGCGTTTAAGCTTATAAAAATCAATGTATTTCATGGTCACTTCGCTAATAGGAACAAATCGTTGTTTATTTCCTTTACCGGTGATTTTAATAAAACCCTCATCAAAAAATAAATCCGATATTTTTAAGCTTGTAAGTTCCGAAACACGTAATCCGCAGCCGTATAAAGTTTCCAAAAGAGCACGATTTCGTTCGCCTTCCTCTTTTGATAAATCAACGGCAGCAATTAAATTATCAATATCTTGAATGGATAAAGTGTCTGGTAATTTTCTACCCAATCGAGGCGCTTCGATCAATTCCATGGGATTATCATTACGATAATCTTCAAAAATTAAATACGAAAAAAAACTTTTGAGTCCCGAAATTATTCTGGCTTGTGAACGCGCATTGACTTCTTTTGAAACCGCATAAATGAATTGCTGGATTCGCTCCTCTGAAATTTGAATTGGAGAATCTACTATGCTATTGGCTTCAAGAAATGAACACAGTCGTTCCATATCATACGAATAATTATCGATGG